>Ga0182240_100142_pt1 | contig 31835 bp, 46 predicted proteins | sample hydfrates4_PW_90_FD_145594 | JGI IMG/M metagenome (GOLD analysis project Ga0182240, IMG submission 145594) | Subsurface microbial communities from deep shales in Texas, USA - hydraulic fracturing test 4_PW_90 | ecosystem: Environmental > Aquatic > Deep subsurface > Shale gas/oil reservoir >...
CCGGGGACAACATCGAAATGGACATTGAGCTCATCACCCCCATCGCCATAGAAGAAGGACTGCGCTTTGCTATCCGTGAAGGCGGCCGCACCGTGGGCGCCGGTGTTGTTACCGGAATTATTGAGTAAGATAAGGCTGTCCGGTTTCGCGGGTAGAGTTTGATACCGTGAAAATAATTTCCTTACTGTTATTTTCCGGGCAAGCTGTCCCTGGTAAGGGGCAGCTTTGCCGCGAAGACTCGCTCCTGCGGCGAAAGGAGGTCAGTTGATGAAAAGCCAAAAAATTCGCATTCGGCTAAAAGCTTATGATCATTCGATGCTAGACCAGTCAGCGCAAAAAATTGTAGAAACAGCTAAGCGGACAGGGGCTAATGTTGCCGGGCCCATCCCCCTACCTACGGAAAAGAATATTTATACTATCTTGCGCTCCCCCCATGTAAACAAAGATTCCCGGGAGCAGTTTGAGATGAGGACTCATAAACGCTTGATTGATATAGAGGAACCCACCTCAAAGACGGTGGATGCCCTTATGCGGCTTGATTTACCCGCAGGGGTGGATATCGAGATAAAGCTATAACGGGCTTGGAAGCTACGTTCGCCAAAATGCTATCAGCGTAAGCGAACCGCTGGCAGAAAACCTGTCCGGAAGTCCGGACGGGCAGGCACAGGAGGTGCAGTTTTCGATGCAAAAAGGTATTCTTGGAAAGAAAGTTGGCATGACTCAGATATTTACCGAGACCGGGGAAGTTATACCGGTTACTGTTATAGAGGCCGGTCCCTGTGTGGTGGTACAGAAAAAAACAACTCAAGTTGACGGGTACAGTGCTCTTCAAATAGGGTTTGGTGAAAAGCGCGAGCGTCTCTTCAACAAACCGGCAAAGGGTCACTTTGACAGAGCAAATGTTAAACCCTTAAGATATTTGCGGGAGATTAGGACCGAAGACGCTGAATCCTATGAGGTGGGCCAAGAAATAAAAGCCGATATATTTAGCACCGGAGAAAAGGTGGATGTGGTAGGTACCTCCAAAGGACGGGGTTTTGCCGGTGGAATCAAGAGACATGGTTTTCACCGGGGTCCCATGACCCATGGATCTAAGTATCACCGTAGGCCGGGTGCTGCGGCGGCCAAAGGGCCCGCCAGGATCTTTAAAGGCCGGAAAATGCCGGGACACCTTGGGGTTGACCGGGTTACGGTTCAAAACCTGGAAGTGATTAAAGTTGATGCAGAAAATAATTTACTGGCCGTCAAAGGCGCAATTCCAGGACCCAAAGGTGGACTGGTATTAGTTAAGGACAGTGTCAAGGCCAAGTAACATGGCGGCGAAAGGAGGAATCAGACGTGCCTAAAGTTGCTTTATATAGCATGAGCGGGGAACAGGTTGGTGAAGTGGACCTGAAGGAAGAAGTCTTTGGTGTTCCTGTTCACCGCCAGGCAATGCATGATGCAGTTGTAGCCCATCTAGCCAGGCGCCGCCGGGGAACTCATGATACAAAAACCAGGGCTGAAGTTACCGGCAGCGGCAGGAAACCCTGGCGCCAGAAAGGTACCGGCCGGGCAAGGGCAGGCAGCAGGAAGTCTCCCATTTGGAAAGGCGGAGGTGTTGTATTTGGGCCTCATCCAAGGGATTACGGCTATAAGCTGCCCAAGAAGGTTCGCAGACTGGCTCTAAAATCCGCCCTTTCTTCCAAAGTGGAGACAGGCGAAATCAAAGTACTGGACAGTTTAACAATGGATCAGCCCAAGACCAAAGAAATGGCTGAGGTTTTGAGGAAACTGGCTGTTGATAATAAAGCTCTGATTGTTACAGCGGGCACCGATCAAAATGTATACAAGTCAGCCCGTAACATTCCCGGAGTCAAATCCCTTCCCGCCGGCAGCCTGAATGTCTATGACCTGCTGTCCTTTGGAACACTGGTCATCACCAAGGATGCGGTGAGCACGGTCGAGGAGGTGCTGACCCAATAATGAATGCTTGGGACATTGTAAAAAAGCCGGTTATTACCGAAAAAAGCATGCAGTTAATGGAAGAGAACAAATACACATTTATTGTGGATATGAGGGCCAATAAGCCTGAAATTCGCAAAGCTATAGAGGAACTGTTCAAGGTTAAAGTGCGCAAAGTTCGCACCATGCGGGTAAAGGGAAAACCCAGAAGATTTCGTGCCAGCGTGGGAAGAACACCGGATGTTAAAAAAGCCATTGTCACCCTGGCAGAGGGAGAAAAAATAGAGCTTTTTGAAGGTATGTAGTAAACCACCCCCGTGGGAATAATTAAATGAATGTTCGAAGTAGATCTTGCGCGGACTTTTCGAACTACCTTATAAAGGGGTGTAAAAGGAGGGAAACAAGGTGGGAATTAAGAAATTTAAGCCGACATCGCCGGGACGCAGATTTGTTACCGTCCCCACCTTTGAAGAGATAACCTCCACCGAGCCGGAAAAGTCTTTGGTAGAGCCGTTAAAGAAAAATGCGGGACGTAATGCCCAGGGACGCTTGACCGTACGGCACAAAGGCGGAGGTCACAAGAGGAAGTACCGTATTATTGATTTCAAACGTAATAAGGATGGCATCCCGGCAAAAGTTGCCACTATCGAGTATGATCCCAACCGTTCAGCCCGTATTGCCTTGCTGCATTATGTTGATGGAGAGAAAAGGTATATCTTAGCTCCTGTAGGGCTGAAGGTGGGCCAGGAAGTAATTTCCGGTCCGGATGCCGATATCAAGGTGGGTAACGCTCTGCCCATTAGAAACATTCCAGTGGGTACCATGATTCATAATATAGAGCTATATCCAGCCGGGGGCGGACAACTGGTTAGGTCAGCGGGTACCGCGGCCCAGTTGATGGCTAAAGAGGGTAAATATGCCCATGTCAGAATGCCCTCCGGTGAGGTGCGCCTGTTTCTGCAGGACTGCCGGGCCACCATTGGCCAGGTGGGTAATGTGGATCACGAAAATATTACCGTGGGTAAAGCCGGCCGTAGCCGCTGGCTGGGGAAAAGACCAACGGTTCGCGGAGTTGTTATGAACCCCACGGATCACCCCCACGGCGGTGGTGAAGGTAAGTCACCCATAGGCAGGAACCCTGTTACACCATGGGGTAAACCGGCATTGGGAAGACGTACAAGGAAGAAAAAGCCCAGTGATAAGTTTATAGTTAAGAGACGCAAATAGTTTTTAGTACGGGAGTATGTCTGAAAGGAGGTAGGCATGTGGGACGTTCCCTTAAGAAAGGGCCGTATTGTGAGCCTAAACTGTTAAAAAGAATTGAAGAGATGAATGAATCCGGTAAGAAGAGGGTTGTAAAAACCTGGAGCCGCAGTTCAACTATATTTCCGGAAATGATAGGCCATACCATTGCAGTTCACGACGGGCGTAAACACGTTCCGGTGTATATAACCGAGGATATGGTCGGACATAAACTCGGTGAATTTGCGCCTACCAGGACGTTCAGGGGCCATGGCGCCCATACTGAAAGATCTACATCATTAAAGTAAATTTAAGCAAATTGAAGCTCGTGTAGAGATAGGGGGGGCAAGTAAAAAATGGAGGCTAAAGCAGTAGCCAAATTCATCCGAATTTCGCCCCGGAAGGTACGACACGTTGTGGACCTGATCAGGGGTAAGGATGTAAACGAAGCCCTGGCCATCCTCCGGTTTACTCCTAAACGTGCGTCCAAACCCGTGCAAAAGGTTATCCAATCAGCAGCAGCAAATGCCGAGCATAACTATGATATGGATCATGATAGCCTTTATATTGCCAAGGCCTATGTAGATGAGGGACCAACCCTCAAACGCTGGCAGGCCCGCGGCATGGGGCGTGCGGATATACTGAGACATCGTACGAGTCACATTACCGTAGTAGTCGAGGAGAAGAAGGAGGGTTAATGTGGGCCAAAAAGTTAATCCCAAGGGGTTGCGTATCGGTATAATAAGGGATTGGGATGCCAAATGGTATGCTGATAAGAGAACTTTTTCCGATTTCCTGTTGGAAGATCAAAAGATAAGAAAGTATATAAAGAGCACTTTTTACAGCGCCGGTGTTTCCCGGGTGCAAATTGAAAGGGCCGCCAACCGGATTAAAGTTTCTATTCACACTTCCAAGCCCGGTATTGTTATCGGACGTGGTGGTGCTGAGGTGGAAGCCCTGCGTAAAAAACTGGTACAAATGACAGGTAAACAGGTAAATGTAAACATTGTGGAAATTAAGGTGCCCGAATTGGATGCGCAGTTGGTGGCCGAGAATATTGCCTCGCAGTTGGAAAGAAGGATTGCTTTTCGCCGGGCAATGAAGCAAACGGTTAACCGGGCTATGAAGTTCGGCGCAAAGGGCATCAGGGTTGCCTGTTCGGGACGACTGGGCGGTGCTGAAATAGCCCGTACCGAGTGGTACAGTGAAGGCAAGGTACCCCTGCATACCCTTAGGGCAGATATTGAATACGGTTTTGCAGAGGCAAACACCACGTACGGAAAAATCGGTGTAAAAGTTTGGATATATAAAGGAGAAGTATTGCCGGAAGCTAAAGCCGCTGCTGGCCAAGGAGGCGAATAGTTGTGCTGGTACCGAAGAGAGTGAAATACCGCAAGCAGCGTCGCGGGCCTAACGCCCGTGGTAAAGCTAAGGGCGGAACTGAAGTACAGTTCGGGGAATACGGCTTGCAAGCGCTGGATGCCAGCTGGATTACAAACCGTCAAATAGAGGCTGCCCGTATTGCCATGACTCGTTACATTAAGAGGGGCGGAAAGGTTTGGATTCGCATATTCCCCGATAAGCCGATTACCAAAAAGCCGGCTGAAACCCGTATGGGTAAAGGAAAAGGAGCTCCCGAATGGTGGGTAGCCGTAGTTAAGCCCGGCCGGATGATGTTTGAAATCGCCGGTGTGCCCGAAGACGTGGCCAGGGAAGCAATGCGATTGGCCAGTCACAAGTTGCCCGTGAGGACAAAATTTGTTAAGCGTACGGAAGTAGGTGAGGCACGTGAAAGCTAAAGAATTACGGCAACTCACTGACGATGAATTGGTTAAGAAAATTAGCGACTTCAAGGATGAATTGTTCAGATTGAGATTTCAGCTTACCACCGGGCAGCTGGATAATCCCATGCGGTTAAAAGAAGTCCGCCGGAATATTGCCCGTGCCAAAACCATTCTTACAGAACGTGAACTTCATGCGGGCAGAGTCCAGAGTTAGGATGGTAATCGTTTGAAAGGGGGGCAATTGCCAAGTGGCAGAACGCAGTCAGCGCAAAAGCCGTACAGGCAGAGTTGTAAGTAATAAAATGGATAAAACAGTGGTTGTGGCGGTTGAGACTTTTAAGAGCCATAAGCTGTACGGCAGAACAATACGTTATACCAAGAAATTTAAGGCACACGATGAAAATAACGAGTGCCGGATTGGTGATAAGGTAAGAATCGCAGAAACACGACCTCTTTCCAAGGAAAAGAGATGGAGAGTGGCTGAAATTCTGGAAAAAGGGAAGCAAATTTAACCGGCCGCCGGTTGAAGCTGTGCATGTAAAGGAGGGTGTCCAATGATTCAGGTGCAATCGGTGCTCAAGGTTGCTGACAACACAGGTGCCCGCAAGCTAATGTGCATCCGTGTACTTGGTGGTGCACTGCGCCGTTATGCAAGCCTGGGGGACGTCATAGTAGCCAGTGTTAAAGAAGCCACGCCCGGCGGCGTTGTTTCAAAAGGCGACATTGTCAAAGCTGTCGTGGTCCGCACTAAAAAAGAAGTGAGACGTCCCGACGGATCTTATATAAAATTCGATGAAAATGCGGCCGTTATAATTAAGGACGACAACAGCCCCCGGGGAACACGTATCTTCGGGCCGGTGGGCAGAGAACTCAGGGACCAGGACTTTATGAAAATTGTCTCCCTGGCCCCGGAAGTGCTTTAACGTCCCATTGATATGGCGAATGCCGCGCAAGACCGGCCTCAGAAATTAAGCCGGGTTTCTGACAGAGTAAGCAGGATTAAGGCCTACGGCCGTACCAAGGAGGTGTGCCATTGTGACTAAGCCCAAGGTACACGTGCGAAAGGGCGACACAGTGAAGGTCATCCGGGGTAAAGATGCAGGTAAAAAGGGTAAAGTCCTAGAGGTTCAGCCCAATCGAAACCGGGTAACGATAGAAAGTGTAAACAAAGTAAAGCGTCATACCAGGCCCACTCAGGGCGCACCCCAGGGTGGAATTGTGGAAAGAGAAGCTCCCATTGACGCTTCGAATGTACTGTTGATTTGTGGTAAGTGTAATGAGCCCACCAGGTTGGGCAGGCGTTTTTTAGACAACGGCAAAAAGGCACGTTACTGCAAAAAGTGCGGTGAAGTCCTTGATTAGCGGCGGAGAGGAGGGAGTAGTAAGTGCCCAGGCTTAAGGATAAATTCAGAAACGAAATAATAAAAGCCATGATGGATAAGTTTAATTATAGTAATGTCATGCAGGTACCCAGGCTGGAAAAGATAGTTGTGAATATGGGCGTGGGGGAAGCTGTCCAAAACGCGAAGTCCATAGACGCCGCCGTTAAGGATTTAACGATCATTACCGGGCAAAAACCTGTGGTTACAAAGGCAAAGAAATCCATCGCCGGTTTTAAGCTCCGTGCCGGAATGAATATCGGTTGTAAAGTCACCCTGCGGGGCGATAGAATGTATGAATTTGCCGACAGGGTAATTAACGTAGCCCTGCCAAGGGTCAGGGATTTTCGCGGGGTTTCTCCCAAGTCCTTTGACGGCCGTGGTAATTACAGCCTAGGGATCAAGGAACAATTGATCTTTCCTGAAATTGACTATGATGAAATAGATAAAGTCAGAGGAATGGACATTGTCTTTGTAACTACCGCCAAGACCGATGAGGAAGCAAGGGAATTGCTGCGTTTGATGGGAATGCCGTTCAAGGCAGCGTAAATTAACCCCATGTAGGAAAGCAGCCATAAAAGAAGGAGGGGTGCAAGTGGCCAAGAAGTCTATGATAGCCAAGGCCAAGCGACCCAACAAGTTTAGAGTCCGGCAATATAACCGCTGTAAATTGTGCGGTCGCCCGCGGGCCTACATGCGTAAGTTCGGAATTTGCCGCATATGCTTCCGCGAACTGGCATATAAGGGCGAAATTCCCGGTTTAAGGAAGGCAAGCTGGTAAAGAGGAAGGGGGAAACATTGCATGGTAATGACTGATCCTGTTGCCGATTTCCTTACCCGCATTCGGAACGGAAATATGGTTTATCACAGTATAGTGGAAGTACCTGCTTCTAAAATTAAAAAGTCCATCGCGGAAATTTTAAAGCAGGAAGGTTACATTAAGGATTACGAATACGTTGAAGACGGCAAACAGGGTATACTACGCATTTATATGAAATACGGTCAAGAAAAAGAGCGGGTAATTACCGGAATTAAGCGCATATCCAAGCCCGGACTAAGGGTTTATGCCAATAAAGATTCCATTCCCAAGGTGCTGGGTGGCCTGGGTATTGCCGTTATCTCTACATCCAAGGGTATTATGAGTGATAAAGACGCGCGCCGTGAAGGCGTGGGCGGAGAAGTACTTTGTTACGTATGGTAATCCAGGCGCAGGAGGGATTGTAATGAGCAGAATCGGTAAGAGACCCGTGCCGGTTCCTGATGGTGTAGACGTTCAAGTAAACGATACTAATTATATTAAAATAAAGGGACCCAAGGGTGAGTTGGAACGCCAACTTCACGAGGACATGATAGTTAAGGTTGAAAATGGTAACATAATTGTTGAGCGCCCAACCGAAAAAAAGGAACACAAATCGCTGCACGGTCTCACCAGAAGCCTTATCAATAATATGGTTGTGGGTGTCACCCAGGGCTACGAGAAGAGCCTGGAATTAGTGGGTGTTGGCTACCGGGCCACAAAACAAGGAGAAAAACTGGTTTTGGCAGTTGGCTATTCACATCCTGTGGAAATCGTTCCCCCCAAAGGTCTGGAGATAGAAGTACCGTCTCCCAACAAGATCACCGTAAAGGGTGTAGACAAGGAAAAAGTCGGTGCGCTAGCTGCCAATATCCGGGCTGTACGGGAACCGGAGCCGTATAAGGGTAAAGGTATTAAATACGAGGGCGAATATATTCGCCGTAAGGTTGGTAAGGCTGGCGCTTAATTAGCGATTATCGGGGGAAAAAGGAGTGAGCCCACATGATTAAGAAGCCTGACCGCAACCAAGTGCGCAAAAAGCGCCATCAGCGGGTACGAAATAAAGTCAGTGGAACAAGTGAAAGACCGCGTCTGAATGTATATCGTAGTTTGAATAATATTTATGCTCAGGTTATTGACGATGAAGAGGGACGTACCTTAGTCGCAGCTTCCACCTTGTCACCCGAGATCAAGGGGAAACTTGAAAGCGGCGGGAATATTGACGCTGCCAAAGCGGTGGGAGAACTTATTGCGAAGAAGGCAGTTGAAAAGGGTGTAAAGACGGTCTCCTTTGACCGGGCCGGCTATTTGTATCACGGCCGTGTAAAAGCATTGGCTGATGCAGCAAGGGAGAACGGGCTGGAGTTCTAAGATAAATTGGAAGGAGGGGAATGGGTGTCCAAAATGGATTCGGCTAAGAGTGAGTTTTCCGAAAAGGTTGTGTTTATAAATCGTGTTGCCAAGGTGGTTAAAGGTGGACGCAGATTTAGCTTTGCCGCCCTGGTGGTGGTGGGAGACGGAAACGGCCGCGTAGGAGCAGGTACCGGAAAGGCCGGAGAAGTCCCGGAAGCCATTCGAAAGGCTGTTGAAGATGCGAAAAAGAGCTTGATTAATGTTCCCCGGGCAGGGACTACACTGCCACATGAAATTGTGGGTAGGTTTGGTGCCGGGAAGGTAATGCTAAAGCCGGCGGCACCCGGTACCGGAGTTATTGCCGGTGGTCCCGTGAGGGCAATCCTCGAGCTGGCGGGTGTCAGGGATATTTTGACCAAGTCACTTGGTTCAAATAATGCCTTTAATATGGTGAATGCAACCCTGGACGGACTGAAAAGATTAAAGACACCGGAAGAGGTGGCCCGGCTGAGGAATAAATCCGTGGAAGAATTGTACGGTTAGGAGGGAAGGCTGTGGCCAAGTTAAAAATCACCCTGGTTCGGAGTACCATAGGCAGGCCCAAGGATCAAAGAGCTACAGTGCAGGCCTTGGGATTAAAAAAGTTGAACAGTTCGGTAATACAGGAGGATGTCCCGCAAATCAGAGGGATGGTTAACAAGGTGTCCCATCTGGTTAAGGTGGAGGAAGCATAAGGAGGTGTCACCGTGAAGCTGCATGAATTAAAGCCCAATCGCGGGGCGAGGAAAAAGCCCACCCGCAAAGGACAAGGGCCAGGCTCCGGGCTTGGGAAAACTGCCGGGAGAGGTCACAAGGGTCAAAATGCCCGCAGCGGGGGTGGAGTCCGGCCGGGCTTCGAAGGCGGCCAGATGCCCCTTTCCCGCAGGTTGCCCAAACGGGGATTCTCCAACGCCCCCTTTAAGAAAGAAATCGTTTTTGTAAATGTAGAAACTCTTAATAGATTTGATAACGGTGCTGAGGTAACACCTGAATCACTTCTGGAAAGCAAAGTTATCAAGAAAACCGCGGACGGGGTAAAAATTCTGGGTAACGGTAAGCTGGAAAAATCGCTAACCGTAAAGGCAAATGCCTTTAGCAAATCGGCAGTGGAGAAGATCGAAGCTGCCGGCGGTAAAACTGAGGTGATTTAAATGCTGGAAAGCTTGCAGGGCGCCCTAAAGGTTTCGGAATTACGCACAAAAATCTTGTTTACACTGGCGATGATCTTTGTTTTCCGAATTGGCGCCCACGTTCCCGTTCCGGGCGTGGATGCGGAGGCATTTAGACAGCTCTTGGGATCAGGGGTCTTTTTCAGCTTTTTTAACGTAATTTCCGGCGGTGCCTTTAAGGTGTTTTCGGTATTTGCCATGAGTATCATCCCCTACATTAACGCCTCCATTATTATGCAATTGCTTACGGTGGTTATTCCTCACCTGGAACGCCTTTCGAAGGAAGGTGAGGAGGGGCGTAAGAAGATTACTCAGTATACCCGTTATTTCACGGTTGTTTTAGCTTTCTTGCAGGCCATCGGGATGAGTGTTATCGTGGGCAGGTACGGTGCCATGGATAATCCAGGCATCCTTTCGTATTTCGTAGTTGCCATCACTCTTACTGCAGGTACTGCCTTCTTAATGTGGTTGGGTGAACAGATTACGGATAAGGGAATCGGTAATGGAATTTCACTGATCATTTTCGCCGGAATCGTGAGTGGTCTTCCCTCCGGAATCCAAAACCTGGGTATGCAGCTGCAGGCCGGAACCATCAATATTTTTAGTATACTGCTTCTGGTGGTTATCGGTATTCTCGTTATCGCAGCGGTTGTTGCCGTGCATCAGGGACAGCGCCGCATACCGGTTCAATATGCAAAGAGGGTGGTTGGACGCCGTGTTTACGGGGGGCAAACCACGCACCTGCCCATTAAGGTAAACCAGGCAGGCGTTATACCGGTCATTTTTGCCTCGTCTATATTGCTTTTCCCCAATCAGATTGCTTCCTGGTTCCAGGGATCAGCAGTTGCTGACTGGTGGCTCAGGATGTTTTCCTGGGGTACGGCATTGCATACTGTACTTTACGCGCTCTTGATTATCGGTTTTACTTATTTCTACACTGCAGTAATTATGAATCCTGTTGACGTTGCCGATAACATTAAAAAATACGGCGGTTTTATACCGGGTATCAGGCCGGGGCGTCCCACAGCCGAGTTTATCGCCCGGATAATGAATAGGATAACTTTGGCCGGGGCCGTATTCCTTGCCCTAATAGCCATATTACCGAACTTTGTACTTATGGCGACTAAAATTCCCAATATTTATTTCGGTGGAACAGCACTCCTGATTGTGGTAGGTGTGGCCCTGGATACAATGAAGCAAATAGAATCACATCTTTTGATGAGGAGTTACCAGGGTTTTATTAAATAATGGAACAGGAGTGCAGTGCTAGATGATAATCTGCAAATCCAACAAAGAGCTTGATTATATGCGGGAAGCCGGGAAAATCGTTGCCGGGGCCCATGCTGCAGTGGCAAAGGCGGTAAAGGTGGGAGTTACCACAGGGGAACTGGACAGAATTGCCGAAGAGTATATAGTATCCCATGGAGCAAAGCCGGCGTTTAAAGGGTTATACGGTTTTCCGGCTACAATATGTGCCTCTGTGAATGAGCAGGTGGTACACGGTATCCCGGGTTTAAGAAAGCTAAAAAATGGAGATATTATCAGTATTGACATTGGTGCGGAAATTAATGGCTTTTTTGGGGATAGTGCGGTAACGCTGCCAGTAGGGGATGTCGATGAAAAAACCGAAAGACTACTGCAAGTTACAGAGCAGTCCCTTTTTGAGGGAATAAAGAAAGCTACCCCCGGAAACAGGTTGTCCGATATATCCCATGCCGTGCAAACCTACGTAGAAGAAAACGGATTTTCAGTGGTAAGGGATTATGTGGGACACGGCATAGGCAGGAGTATGCACGAGGAACCACAGGTGCCTAACTTCGGCAGACCCGGGCGAGGTCCCAGGTTAAAGGTCGGTATGACGCTGGCCATAGAACCAATGGTAAACGCGGGTACCTATCAGGTGCAAACATTGCAAGACAACTGGACGGTAGTTACTCAGGATAATTCAAAATCTGCCCATTTTGAACATACCATTGCCATTACCGAGACGGGTGCCGAAATCTTTACCCGGATATGACCGTGAGGGTAACTTTCGGAGGTGTTTTGCCCCGTTGACTCAAGATATACTCCCCGGGCAGTTGGTACAATCCACTGCCGGCAGAGACAAAGGCAAATACTTCTTGGTAATTGAAAAGAAAGACGGTATGGTAAGAGTGGCTGACGGGGAAATGCGAAAAGTGCAGGCCCCCAAAAAGAAGAATATAAAGCACCTGAAGCGATATAACTTGGTGGCTGGGGATTTGGCCCAAAAACTTCAACAGGAAAAAGGAATAACCAATGTTGAAGTGATGAGGGCTATAAAGAATCTTGTGGTGGGCCTGGAAGGTTAACCATGTTTAAGGGGGTTTCTTTGACCTGATGGCAAAACAGGATGTAATAGAAGTAGAAGGTACCGTGGTTGAGCCTTTGCCCAATGCCATGTTTCGTGTGGAATTGGAAAACGGGCATAAGGTGCTGGCTCATGTAAGCGGTAAAATTCGTATGAATTTTATACGTATTCTTCCTGGAGACAGGGTTTTGGTGGAGCTGTCTCCCTACGATTTGAACAGGGGTCGTATTGTATATCGTTACAAATAGTGGCCGTTTGTGCAGTTATTAAGGAGGGTTCTGATATGAAGGTTAAGCCTTCGGTAAAACCCATTTGTGAAAAGTGTAAAAAAATTAAGCGCAAAGGAAAATTAATGATTATCTGTGAAAACCCGAAACACAAACAAAGGCAGGGGTAGTACTGGAGGTGTAAAAGGGAATGGCACGTATTGCTGGTGTTGACCTACCCAGGGATAAGCGGGTGGAAGTCGGCCTGACATATATATACGGTGTGGGGCGCACTACCGCTAAAAAAATAATTGAGCAGGTAGGTGTGAACCCGGACACTCGGATCAAAGATCTCACAGAAGAAGAGATTAACAAGCTGCGTGACGCCATAGAAAAGAACTGTACGGTTGAGGGTGACCTGCGCCGGGAAGTTTCCATGAATATCAAGCGGCTTATAGAGATTGGCTGCTACAGGGGACTGCGTCACCGCCGCGGAATGCCCGTACGCGGGCAGCGCACCAAGACTAATGCGCGTACCCGTAAAGGGCCCAAGAAGACAGTGGGTGTACGGAGGAAGAAATAAAACGAAAAGGGGGGTAAAGTGTGGCTCGTAGAACCGCCAGAAGGACCAAAAAGCGGGAACGTAAGAATATTGAGCAAGGTGTGGCAAGTATTAAGTCCACCTTTAATAATACTATCATTACCATCAGCGACACCAAGGGTAATTCCATTTCCTGGGCAAGTGCCGGTGTAGTGGGCTTTAAAGGTTCCAGGAAGAGCACTCCTTTCGCTGCACAAATGGCCGCCGAAAAGGCTGCCAAGGAAGCCATGAATCACGGTATGAAGCAGGTAGAGGTTGCGGTGAAGGGACCGGGTGCCGGCCGTGAAGCTGCAATTCGAGCTCTACAGGCCGCCGGTCTGGAAGTCAGCCTGATTAGAGATGTAACACCTATTCCACATAACGGCTGTCGTCCACCGAAACGGCGCAGAGTATAACAAAGGAGGTGCAGTTTGAAAAGATATGGCTAGAGATACGGGTGCACAATGTAAAAAATGCCGCCGCGAAGGCTTAAAACTTTATCTAAAGGGTGACCGCTGCTATACCACCAAGTGTGGTATTGAACGCAGAAGCTATGCCCCCGGTCAGCACGGGCAGAGACGTAAGAAGGTTTCCGAATATGGCCTGCAGTTGCGGGAAAAGCAGAAGGCCAAGCGGTTTTACGGGGTTTTGGAAAGGCAGTTCGGTCGCTATTACGACCGGGCAACCAGGCAGCCGGGTGTAACCGGTGAAAACCTTTTAAGGCTGTTGGAGAGGCGACTGGATAACGTGGTTTACAGGCTGGGATTGGGTACTTCCCGTGCCGAAGCGCGCCAGCTTGTGAGACACGGTCATTTTGCCGTTAACGGGCGGAAAACCGATGTTCCTTCCTTTTTGGTAAAGGTGGGGGACGAGATAACCATCAAGGAACGCAGTAAAGAGTCTCCCCGCTTAAAAGAACTTATGGAGCGTGCCGCAGAAAAAACTCCGCCGGCCTGGCTCGAATATGATGCTGATGAGGCCAAGGGGCGGGTTGTAGCGCTTCCTACCCGGGAACAAATTGACGCTCCGGTTGAGGAACACCTCATTGTGGAGCTCTATTCCAAGTAACATGGGAAGGAGCCTAGTCCGGCCCAAGGAGGGGTTTACCTTAGTATGTTGGAAATTGAGAAGCCAAATATAGAAGTAGTTGAAATTAACCCGGAAGGCAATTACGGTAAGTTCGTGGTGGAACCCCTGGAGCGAGGATATGGTATAACTCTGGGCAATTCCTTGCGCAGAATTCTACTTTCCTCTCTTCCGGGGGCTGCCGTAACCTCCGTAAAAATTGAAGGCGTTTTACACGAGTTTTCTACTATTCCCGGAGTACATGAGGATGTAACCGATATTATCCTCAACTTGAAGAGTCTTTCCCTTAAGATGTATTCCGATGAGGAAAAGACTATTCGTATCGAGGCCAGCGGTGAGAAAACCGTGACAGCAGCAGATATAATGACAGATCCTGATGTGGAGATCCTCAACCCTGAACTGGAAATTGCCACCCTGGACACCAATGCGAATTTATCTATGGAAATTCAGGTTAACAAGGGCCGGGGATATGTTTCGGCGGAGAAGAATAAAAAGGGAGATCATGTTATAGGGGTTATCCCGGTTGATTCTATCTTTACTCCCGTGATCAGGGTTAATTACAATGTAGAAAACACCAGGGTTGGACAGCGTACGGACTATGATAAATTAACCCTCGAGGTCTGGACTGACGGTAGTATTCGGCCGGATGAAGCAGTGAGCTTGAGTGCCAGGATAATGGCAGAGCATTTAAATCTCTTTACCGGCCTTACCGAGAGCACGGATGATGTAGAGATAATGGTGGAAAAGGAAGAAGAACAGAAAGACAAACTTCTGGAAATGACCATCGAAGAACTAGATCTAAGTGTGAGGTCCTATAACTGCCTCAAGCGGGCGGGTATTAACACTCTGGGCGAATTGGTCCAGCGGGATGAAGAAGATATGATGAAGGTCCGCAATCTGGGTAAAAAATCCCTGGAAGAAGTTATTAATAAGCTGGCGGAATTGGGACTGTCCTTACGTAAAGATGATGAATAAAAGGAGGGGTGGCCATGGGCTATAGAAAACTGGGACGATTATCCAGTCACCGGCAAGCAATGTTGCGTAATCTGGTAACCTCCCTAATTGAAAACGAGCGGATCCAGACAACCGAAGCCCGGGCCAAAGAGGTCAGGAGTATTGCAGATAAAATGATTACTTTGGCCAAGCGCGGAGATTTGGCGGCCAGGCGGCAAGCCCTGCGGTTTATGTATGATGAAAATGCCGTGCGTAAACTTTTTGATACCGTAGGCCCCAAATATGTTGATCGCCCCGGTGGTTATACCCGCATTATAAAAATGGGTTATCGCCAGGGTGATGCTGCTAAAATGGTAATTTTGGAATTGGTTTAACCGTGTTAAGGGAAATCCCTATGGGATTTCCTTCTTGGTATTCGGGGTGGGGAAATGAAATACAGTACACCATTAGCGGATAATGTAAAGGAAAAACCCCTGATCTCCCTGAGGGAGCTTGATTACACCTATGGGCAGCACGGGGGTGCCCGGCGGACAGCATTAAAGGGGATATCCGCAGATATTTTCCCCGGTGACTTTATCGCCGTTATTGGGCCCAACGGTTCGGGGAAATCCACCCTGGCCAGGCATTTAAATGCACTTCTTGTCCCCTCCGGTGGAAAGGTGTGGGTGGGGGAGATGGATACCACGGTGCCTGAAAATGTCTGGAAGATTCGGAGCCTGGTGGGAATGGTTTTTCAGAATCCCGACAATCAGGTAATTGCGGCCATGGTGGAAGAGGATGTGGCCTTTGGCCCGGAAAACCTCGGTGTTGAACCCTCTGAAGTGCGAAGACGGGTATTCGATGTGCTGGCCAAAACAGGATTGAAGGATATGGCAAAGCGCCCGCCCCATGCATTATCCGGAGGGCAAAAACAGCTCTTGGCCTTTGCCGGGGTATTGGCCATGCAGCCCAAGTGCATTGTACTGGACGAGCCCACGTCCATGCTGGATCCCCGGAACCGCAAAAATATAATGGACCTGCTGGTGAAGGTCAACCGGGAGCAGGGAGTTACCATTGTTCTGGTTACTCATTTTATGGAAGAGGCTTTTGCAGCAAACCGGGTGTGGGTAATGGATAATGGTAAACTGGGACAGCAAGGCTCAGTCGAAGAAGTGTTTTCCAATTGGAAATACCTCGAAGATATAGGGTTGGAACTCCCTGCCGCTCGCCGGATGGTAAAGCTTCTAAGTGATAAGGGACTAAATCTTCCGCAAAGGGAACATATCTTTTTTCCGGAAGATTTAGTGGAAGAATTATGCCATGTCTTGTAAATGCATTGAATTTCAAAATGTTAGTTATATGTATAACTTAGGTTCCCGGGAAGTCAAAGCATTAATAAATGTTTCCCTTAAAATTCCAAAGGGCGAGTTTGTTTCCGTTGTAGGCGCCTCGGGCAGTGGAAAATCTACATTGGCCAAGCATTGTAACGGTATTTTAACCCCTGTGGAGGGTAATGTTTTTGTAAACGGCAAAAACACCTCCCAGCGGGCAGTGAAAAAGCGGCTCTGGAAGGAAGTGGGCTTGGTCATGCAGAGCCCGGAAAAACAGCTCTTTGAAGCCACTGTTTTTGATGATGTTGCCTTTGGTCCCAGGAACTTGAACTTATCAGAAAGGGAAACGGAGCGGGCGGTTGAGCAGGCACTGCACTGGGTGGGGCTTGATAGCAAGGAAATAGGAAAAATATCTCCCTTTTCCCTTAGTGGCGGTGAGAAGCGGCGGGTAGCCATAGCCGGCATACTGGCCCTGAGCCCGTCCGTTCTTGTACTGGATGAACCCTTGGCCGGTTTGGATCCTTCAGGGCGGAAAAGGCTTCTCGGCCAGCTGAAGCTTCTTCATAAGGACCAGGGAATTACGGTGGTACTGATAACCCACAATATGGATGATGCCGCAGCGGTTTCTGACAGGATTGTTGTTATGAATGAAGGGAAGATTCAGGCCGTTGGGCCCCTTGAAAAGGTCTTTTTGTCGGCCCAAGAGCTGGAGGAAATGGGGCTGGAGCTACCCTTTGCCGCCAGACTTTTAAGATGCCTTGCCGGCAGGGGGTACCGGGTGTCGGAGGGGTATACGCTGGACCGGGCAGCGGAGGAAATTCTTAAAATTTACCGCAACCGGGGTGGACATAGTGTTTGAAGGAATTACCCTTGGTGCTTATATCCCGGGGGACTCCCTCCTACATAAATTTGATCCCCGGGTTAAAATAATCGGGTCGCTGTTGTTAATTGCGGGTACCCTCCTGGTGTCATCTCCGGCAGGTATTTTAATTTACAGCATCACCGCCTTACTGCTATTAGTGTTGTCGCATTTATCGTGGAGCCGTTTCTTTAAGGGTCTGCGGTTTATTTACGTAATAGTTGCGCTAAGCCTTATTATCCAATCCTTTTCCGTTCCGGGGGAAGTCCTCTGGCAGGTGGGAAGTTTTAACATTACCAGGGAAGGGATTTTCTCGGGCGCGCTGTTAAGCTGGCGCCTTTTGGTGATAGTAATTCTAAGCTCCTTGGTTACCTATACCACCACTTCCATAAACCTGAGTGCCGGGTTGGAAAGGATGCTGCGTCCCCTGGAGCGATTGGGGTTACCCGTAAGCCAGCTGGCAATGATGATGGGTATAACCATAAGTTTTATTCCTTTGATGCTGGAGGAGTTTCAATCCGTTATAACGGCACAGCAGTCAAGGGGTGCCGGTTTTGGAAGCCGAAATTTAATAAGGCAATTCAAAAACCTGCTGCCGCTGCTCCTACCCGTTGTGGCCGGGATTCTAAGGCGGGCTGATGAGCTTTCCGAAGCAATGGAAGCAAGGTGTTACCGGCCCGGAGCGCACCGTTCCAGGATGAGGGAACTATGCCTGCATTCAAAGGATTGGACGGCATTGGCGGTGACTGCCACTATGCTGGCGGTTGTAGTCTTGCTTGAGTATAAATTTTTGTTTTGAGGGTTCCGGGCTTGGGAACCGTCCGTTGTCACCGACGGGAGGATGGGTGCATGCGGAATATCAAGCTTACCATAGCCTATGACGGGACGGAATACTATGGCTTCCAGGAACAGCGGGGGACAGGGCTTCCTACCATTCAAGAGGTGCTGGAATCAGCCCTCACTAAAATGGCCGGCAGCTATATACAGGTTTATGGCGCCGGGCGTACCGACTCCGGTGTGCATGCCCGGGGGCAGGTTATTAATTTTGATTGCAGTAAATGGCCGGTACCCACCGAAAGGATGGTGCTGGCGCTAAACGGTATACTGCCCCGGGATATAGTGGCCGTAGAGGCCGAAGATGTCCCCCGGGACTTTCATGCCCGTTTTTCCGCTAAGGGAAAGACATACGTTTACCGCGTCTATAACAGCAATGTACCTTCCCCCTTTGAAAATCGTTACAGCCTTTTTGTTCCAACCCGGCTGGATATTAAATCAATGCAGGAGGCTGCTTCATTTCTGGAAGGGACCCGTGACTTTAAAACCTTTCAGGCTGCAAATTCGCCGGTGAGGAATACAGTGCGCACAATCCACCGGGCTGGAGTTTTCCGGGAGGGAAATATTATTAATTTTCGTTTCACCGGTGACGGTTTTTTATATAACATGATCCGTATAATAATGGGTACATTGTTGGAAGTGGGCCAGGGCAAGCGCAGCCCAGGGGAAATGCCAGGTATTATTGCCGCCGGTAATAGAACGGCTGCCGGGCCCACGGTTCCGGGAAAGGGGCTTTTTTTGGAAGCTGTTTATTATGAGCATTTCCCGGAGGTATAACGAGTTTTAAAAATATGGTTTCTTGACACTGGAAAACCCATGTAATAGAATGTTAAAGTGGGTCATTACGGTTGCAGAGCCCCCAACAGTAATGACTGCAGCTCGTGTGGTAATGGGAGGGAAAATGAAACATGAAAACATATATGGCAAAGCCGGCAGAAGTAGAGCGCAAATGGTATGTAATCGATGCCAAGGACAAAGTCCTGGGACGTTTAGCTACTGAAGCCGCCCGTATTCTGCGGGGTAAACACAAGCCTCAATTTACACCGCATGTAGATGTCGGTGATTTTGTTATTATCATTAACGCTGAAAAGGTTCGTCTCACAGGCAATAAATTACATCAAAAGCACATGTACAGGCACAGCGGTTACCCCGGTGGGATTAAGTCAGTGGATTACAAAACACTGATGGAGAAGAATCCCGAGCAGGCAGTACGTAAAGCCGTTGAGGGCATGCTTCCTCATAACCGGCTCGGCAACAGCCTGGCCAAAAAACTGAAGGTTTATCGCGGTTCGGAACATCCACACCAGGCTCAAAAGCCTGAAGCATGGGAAGCGTAAGGAGGTATCGATAAGTGGCCCAGGTTCAATTCTATGGCACGGGACGCAGGAAGGATGCCGTTGCCCGGGTTTATCTTGTTCCCGGCGAAGGTAAGATAGTTGTTAATAATAAAACATTGGAAGATTATTTCGGACGCAGGACTCTGGAAGTTACAGTACGCCAGCCCCTTGAGGCGGTAGGCGCAACAGACCGCTTTGACGTTAAGGCCAAGGTGGCAGGCGGTGGAAAAAGCGGGCAGGCGGGAGCCCTCCTGTTGGGTATTTCCAGGGCACTAATAGAGGCTGATCCCAATTTGCGTCCCACTTTGAAAAGGGCTGGTTTTTTAACCAGGGACCCGAGAATGAAGGAACGCAGAAAGTACGGTTTGAAAAAAGCTCGGAGAGCGCCACAATTCTCCAAGCGTTAATAAGAAAGAAAAGGCACCCTTTTCAAAAGAAAAAGGTGCCTTTCTTTTTTTAATTATTAAATCCCCCTGTCAAGCATAAATTTTATTATGGTAAAAAGCCGCAGGGGGGGTTGTTCTTTTATGCCTTTGATTATGCGAACCTTCAGGATTAGGGGCAAATTGATTTTCAAGGTAGTATTATTGTTGTCAGCTGTTGCAATTATCGTCAACCTGATATCTTCCCGCCTTGAAAATAAAAATGTGGAAGCGTTATCCTGGTCCGTTGCCAATAAAGTGATAGTGGTTGATCCCGGGCACGGGGGTAAGGACCCGGGAGTAGTGGAGGGAGAGCTGGTGGAAAAAGAAATTACCCTGGAGGTTTCCAGAAAGCTGACTAATATACTGGGGCAAGCGGGTGCGGTGGTTATCCCCACCAGGGAGACCGATACCCAGTTAACGGACCCCAAAGGACGGCAGTTTGTATCCTGGAAGAGGGAAGATTTAAACTCACGCATTAAAATTGCCAATGACAATAAGGCAGATCTATTTGTCAGTATACATGTAAATAGCTTCCGCTCGGGCCCGGGGGAGCACGGAGCCCAAACCTTTTCTCAACCCGGTTCCGAAGAGAGCAGGGTTTTAGCGGAAACCATCCAGGGTGAAATGGTAAGAATACTGGGCAATAATCACCGAAAGGCCAAACAGGTTGACTACTATGTACTAAGAAATGCAAAAATGCCCGCTGTTATAGTGGAGATAGGTTTTATCTCCAACCCCAAAGAGGGGCGGCAACTCAATGACCCTGCTTATCAAAGCAAAGTGGCTTATGCCATATATGCCGGTATTGTCAAATATTTTAGTGAACAGTCCAATGCTTCGGCAGGGCCGGTGGATGAGGAAAACGCTGCAAAGGTATTTGCTCAGCCTCCCGATCCTATAGAAGCACCCTAAAAATTAAGATGATAGCCAAAAGGGTCATAACACCACCCTTGAAATATGCCTGTTAGATAAAGGAATTTAAGTAAAAATCTCTAATTTATATTATAGTGTTTTAGAATAATGTAAGAGGATAGCTGTACTGTATTTGGAAATTTCAATCAATACTGATTCAATTGTTGTTGCGAAAGCGAGCGTATGATGAATATTGTAGAAAACAAGTAAAATCTATGCAGCTTAACGGGTTATTCGCAATTATCGTGTGGTAAAATATTCTAAAAAGGGAGCCGGCAAAATGTCAAATACTTACAGGACACCAGAACGATATTATTATCAGAAATACTTACAATTGGACGATGAATATAGTTATGAGGTGTTGCATGGGGAGCTTTATGCAATGACTCCAGCACCCACCGTCCAGCATCAGTTGGTGTTACGAAACATATTAGTACTTCTCGCGGGAAGCTTAAAAAATACAGGGTGTGAGGTTATCAGCGCGCCTTGTGATGTCTTGCTGCCCGAAAAGGATGAAGATATTGACCATACCAGCACGATAGTGCAGCCGGATATTTTTGTCATATGTGACAAATCTAAAATTAAAGACAAATACTGCCTTGGTGCCCCTGATCTGATTGTGGAAGTTGTATCTCCGTCAAGACCATCAATGGATTATGTGAAGAAATTACATCTTTACGAAAAACATGGGGTAAAAGAATACTGGATCGTTAATTACACCCAAAAGGATATTATGGTTTATAGTTTAATGGATACCGAGTATGGCGCACCAAAGACATATTTAAGTGGGGTCATTAATTCAGACATTTTCGAGAATTTAAAGCTGATTTTAGCTGACATTTTTAGGGTCTAAAATTTCTCCACATAGGAACCACCACTTCCTCACTCCAAACCAAGCCTCCCGCCCCAATCTTGGAACCGGGAGGCTTTATATTTCACTGAACGTATCCAAAAAAAAGTACGTTGACCCCCTAATCTAAAATTTAGAAAAGGTATGGGTGCACCGGCAACGAAATTTATTACAAAATTATTTACCGTTGGGGGTGATGCGGTGAAGGATATCTGGGTGGATAAGAATAAATGCCTGCACTGTTTTTCCTGCCTGTTTAGCTGCGCGCTGGCGCATTCGCGGGGCTCTGATTTATGGGATTTAATCATGGAATCTCCGGCTCCCAAGCCCCGCTTGTTTAAAGCACGTGACAGTGACGGTCTTTTTCCGTTGATGTGCCGCCATTGTGAAAATTCCCCTTGTTTAGAGTCTTGCATAGCAGCAGCTATTACCCGGAATGCGGAATCCGGTGTTCTTGAGATCGATGAGAACCGCTGCGTGGGCTGCGGGATGTGTATTATGGTCTGCCCCTTCGGGGCTGTCGGGTTAGATCGAGAGCGCCGGGTGGCCTATAAATGCGATAGCTGTGCTGAAACGGAACTGCCCGCCTGTATAAGGGCTTGTCCCACCGGGGCTCTGTTTAATGGTACCGGGAATGAATACAGTGAATTAAAGCGCAGGCGTTATGGACTGCGCCTTATGGGGCTGAATGGGGGGAAAAACAATGAAGTACGCGGTTATAGGCAATAGCGCCGCGGGCGTTTTTGCAATGGAGGCTATACGGGAAATAGATAAGGAAAGTAATATTATTATGTTTACTGATGAGCCGGGACCTGCCTATTCCAGGTGTCTAACCACGCATTATCTTGCTGATGGGGTTAGTGAGGGCCAAATGTTAATCCGCGCAGAAGACTTTTACCGCCGTCATAATATAGACACCCGTTTCGGAACAGAGGTGACAGGTCTAGATCCCGTACAGGGCAAAATAAAGTGCCGGGACGGGCACGAGGTGTCCTTTGACCGTCTTTTGATTGCCAGCGGGGCATCCCCGGTACTGCCTGAAATACCGGGAATTCAGTCAGAAGGGGTTTATACCTTAAGGACTATAAAAGATGCCAAAGCCATTAAACAGCGAGCCCTACCCGGTGGGCGTGCAGTGGTTTTAGGTGCCGGGCCGGTGGGATTAAAAACCGCTTATGCCTTGCTGTTATGGGGGATGCAAGTAACTGTCGTTGCGGGTTCCCCCCAAATACTCTCTCAGGTAATGGATCACGCGGGAGCCCGGCTAATTCAAAGCCACTTGGAGGATAACGGTATGAAGTTTTACCTGGGATACCAGGTGGAAGAATTCTTTACCAGTGATAAGGGTGCCGTCAGCGCGGTTAAACTGGATGACCAAACGGAGTTACCCTGTTCCATTGTTGTGGTGGGTAAAGGAATCAAGCCCAATACCGGGTTTCTAGGAACGGAATTTAATATAAAAAGGGGCCTGGTGGTGGATGAATACCTGGAAACCAGCCGGTCAGGCATATTTGCCGCCGGGGATGTGGCTGAGACCTTTGATATTGCGGGCCAAGATGCGCGGGTAAATGCCACCTGGCCCAACGCTGCCGCTCAGGGGCGAGTAGCCGGGCGCAATATGGCGGGGTGCCGCGAGCGTTATACAGGTTCCCTGGCCCTTAACTCCCTGGAATTCTCCGGGCTCAATGCTATTACAGCGGGTGTTTCCAGGGCCCGGGGGCCGGAGTTTGAAGTATTGGAGGCTTTGGACGGTGCAGCACGGCGTTACCGTCGCCTGGTTTTCAAAGGTGACTATCTTGTGGGCTATGTTGCCGTAAATGATATAGAAGGCGTGGGAGCCCTTACTGCACGAATAAGGGCCCGCATTCCTGTTAAAAACAAGCAGGTACTTCTCCGCGGCCGCCCGCTCCTGGCAGGTTAACAATAATTCAAGGAAATGGTGACAGTCACCATTTCCTTGAATTATTTATATTTATATTCCTAAAGCCGTGCGTTTTTGAGCTATATGCTGCAAGGCCAGACCGGCTGCCTTTTCAGGGTTTTCTTCCACGGCAAAGGTAGCACCGACAACATCCTTTGCGCCTTCGGTAAGTAACTCAGTTACCCTTTTACTGCCCAAAACCGGTGGAACGGTGCCCAAAATGGTATATATCCCGGAAGCAACGGCATACACGCCAATGGAAACGGCCTTTTCCGACATCCATTCCGGAGCCGCTGCCACCACCGGCAAGTCACTTATATCGGCATTAAGGGTGTTGGCAATGGCGGCGGCAACATAGAGAATGCGGCTGATGTCAACGCAGGAGCCCATATGCAAAACGGGTGGGATGCCTAATGATTCACAAACCGCCTTCAGTCCCGGGCCCGCTCCGGCCGCTGCCTCCGGCAGTAAGAGCCCATTCTTGGCGCAGGCAATCATGGCACAGCCTGTTCCAACTACTAGAACATCCTCCTTTATTAACTGACGGGCAAAGGTGATGTGGCTGTGATCCTGTTTATACTTTGGATTGTTACACCCTACAATGGCGGCGATGCCTTTTATACTCCCTGACTTTATGGCGTCAATAAGGGGATTCAGGGAACCGCCCAAAGCTTCCAGAATAGCTTCGGCGGAAAAACCGGCCATGTATTCCATGGTTTCCGAGGGGATATTTACTTTCTCCGGTTTCCGGTTGTCAAAGTTCTCCACCGCCGCGCGCACGATCTTTTTGGCCACTTCAAAGGCATTATGCTCGTCCATTTCAATATGCTCGGCCCCCGGGAACTTGGCCTTGGAAGAAGTGGAAATTACTTTTGTATGGTAACAACCGGCTATTTGAGGAAGTGCAGGCATAATGCACTGTATGTCCACCACCATGGCCTCTACCGCACCGGTTACAATGGCCAGCTCCTGCTGTAGAAAATTACCGGCCACAGGTACTCCGTGCCGCATTAAGATTTCATTACCGGTACAGCACATGCCGCATACGTTAATACCCTTTGCACCCTTTGCTTTAGCCATTTCCAGGAGTTCCGGTTCCCTGGCGGCGTGTACAATTAAATCGGAGAGCGTGGGTTCGTGTCCGTGCAAAATAATGTTTACTTGGTCTTCCTGCAGGACGCCCAAATTGCTTTTCCCCTTAACAGGCTTGGGTGTTCCGAAGAGGACATCGGAAAGTTCCGTAGCTATGGTTGAGCCTCCCCAACCGTCGCTTAAAGAAGTTCGTAAGCCTTGAAGGGCGAGACTGACGTAATCATTATCCACGCCAATGTGGGTGCGGTGCATGCTTTCCACTACCTCCCGGTCGATCCCCCGGGGGGTAATACCTAATTGGGACCAAAGTTTTCGGCGCTTTTCCGGAACACGTTTAACAAAATCCAGGTGTCCCTTAGTGCACCCAAACTCCTCTAAAAGAATGCTGGTAACTTCCAGGGCAATGTCATCCGCGTTCTTTCCCGCAACCGCAATCCCCAGTTCACCGGCAATAGCTTTCAGCTTATTTTCATCCTTAATTGGATAATCTTTGGCCATCCCTTTGGCGGAATCATGGAGGGTCATGGCTATGCCCCGGCCGTGGTCCGAATGAGAAGCGGCGCCGCTGGCAATGGCCCTTAAAACATTTCGCATTACTATTGTGTCAGCCCCGGCCCCGCAAACACCCTCTTGGGGTCCCTCTCCGAAGGGATCAATGCGGCAAGGTCCCATATTACAGTTGCGGCAGCAGATACCCAGTTTGCCAAAACCGCACTGGGGTTCCTGTGCTTCTAAACGGTCCCAGGTAAGTTTAACGTTATCCGCAGCTGCCTTTTCAATCATGGAAAGAGATGCTTTATCGACACTTTTAGCACACAATGTAACATCCTCCTTTCGTTTATAGCAGTCTAAATCGTAATTCATACAGAAAATTGAAAAAATTATTGAAACATTATTAGTTTTATATTTTTTAAAGGTTAACCCGGAGTTTTTGCGCTATTTTCTGACGACGTATATGTTCCATGGCACTGGGGTCTCCAAATTTAACGGCCCCGGTGGGGCAAGCATCCACACAGGCCGGTGTTTGCCGGTCCGGGCAACCATCACATTTGGCAACTACTTTACTGTTGGGCAGGCGGGCAATCACTCCAAAGGGACACGCCATTTGACAGGCGCCGCAGCCCAAGCAGCGTTCCCCGGCGTGTTTTACGATATTTTCTTCCCGGTAAAGAGCCCCGGCGGGGCAAGCGTGCAGGCACGGCGCGTCTTCACAGTGATGGCAGTTCAGGGGTATGCTTTGCCCTGCCGCTGCACAGACGAATATGCGCTTGCGGGGGTACTGCCTTTCAAAAACAGCGCCAAACAAATCCTTGCTGGTTGAGTGCTCGATCGCGCAGGCTATTTCGCACGATTTGCACCCGGTACATAGTTCAAAGTCATTATATACCTCTGGAAGCAAAGACTTTCACCTCCTCCTTCTAACATTTTTGCCATAAGCTTCTTTGTTCGCTTATGTTTATCCTTCTTAGGTTCTTAAATAGCCTCAAAAGAATAAGTAAAGAAATGAGCCTTTCCTTTGGGGAAGGCCGGAAAATAAATGATTATATTTACCTAAGGCATAAATATAGATATCCCTTTATTCTCTCCATCCCAACTTATAGTGCCACCGAAAGCTTTAGCAACCTGGCGTACAGGTAAGAAAGTGATATCGTCTTTAACGATGGGGTTCGCTACTTCAAAGGTTTTTTCATCCGATTCTAAAATAACATTGTCATCCGTGACGGTGACATTTAACTCTAAGCTTTCAGCCAGAACATTTGCATCTACAAAACTCCTACCGTTTTCCACAAAGGGTTCCGCGGAAAGGTTTATTTGAGTGCTGTTGACCTTGGCAACCGGAGATCCGATTACAAAGAAATCATAATTACTTTCCATGGGTAATGAAGAATCGTTCGCCCAGCCCTTCATGGACGCGTCATATAGTTGAACGTCTTGGTAGCCCAGGATCTGTGTCAGGGCAAAATAATGAACTGTTGCGGTGGTACCCGTATTACAATATGTTATTACAGGTGTCTCTGCGGTGATACCATAGTTAGAATATAATTCAGCCAGCGTACTGACATTTTTATAGGTCATGTCGTCATTAAGATTTTCGCCGGCAGTAATAAGAATAGCACCTGTAATATGGCCGTGGCGTCCAGTAGCAATTTTCCCCTGGAAATAATCTGTGTTCCGGCAATCCACAATAACTGCATTGCTATCCAGTGCATCTTTCACTTCTTCGGTGGTTGCCACGGTGTTTTGCTGTATATTTGCCTCGGTTACTGTATGCTTTGTGGTGGAAGGTGTTACTGCCAGGTCGGAAAGTTCATAACCCAACGCTTTCCAGGCATCGATGCCGCCGTCAAGCACTTGAGCATTTTGTAGCCCGTACATATGAAAAACCCACCATGCGCGGGTAGCGTATTTTAAATCCTTACCGGCAGTGTATATGATAACCTGGCTGTCTTCATCGATACCGTTACTGCTTAGTAATGCAGAAAATTTTTCGGGACCGGCTGCTAACTTTTGCACGCCGTCTCTATCTTCATAAAATTCTGAAGCTTGTACGGAAATTGCTCCCGGGATATGACCCGCCTTGTAGGCCTCGGCATCTCGGATGTCGATAATCACTACATTGTCCCCGTTCAAAATGTCATTTAATTCCTCTGCACTTATCAGTGCACTGCTCTCCGCTCCCACGGCAGGTAGAGCCGCAACCAAAGTAAAGAGTAATACCAAAATCGAACTCATAATCCATTTCTTACGCAAAATATTCTCACTCCTTTTAAAAAGTTATAAAGTTCTGCTCCTGGTTTTTATACCGACGTAATTATCCTTTACACGCGGCAGTCTGTTTTTTATCGCCTAAATTTTGCCGGTATAGAAGCAGGGAATAAAGAAATGCACCTCCTTTAATCTGATTTTCTCTGTATTTAAACATTTTTCCTGCCCGGTTTAGAAAATGAGTCAATAAATTTAGGCCCTAGCTGGGGATAGGGCCTGATGAAGTATTGATACCGTTTATGTAATATATATTGAGTTGGAATCTATCTCAATTTATACTTTTCATCTATACGGGCCACAAAAAGAAGTATCTCAGCCACCACTTCATAAAGTGACTCGGGAATTTCCACGCCTACTCCCAGTTGTACCAGAGTGCGAGCTAGGTCTTCGTCCTTGTAGACGGGTATATCGTGTTGCCGGGCCACATCTTCTATATGTCTGGCCATATACCCCTTTCCTCCGGCCACCACCAGCGGGGCGTTATGTTCACCGGGATCGTAACGCAAAGCGGCCGCCACTTCCGTTTCATTTTTCTTCTTCGAATCTTTAGCCATGGCAAGCCTCCTTTATATCTTATAGTCAATAAAACCGGATGGCATCACAATGGGCGGTTCTCCCGGGTTTTCGGTCTGGACACAGGAATAATGTACCTTTTGCCAGCCCAGGCGTTTCAGTTTTTTTTCCAATTCCGCAAATCCTTTACGTAAAACATCAACCGTTTGGAGCTTTGAGGCAGCGCATTGAATGGATAAGTTACTCTCCCGTTGTACAACCAGGAAGTAAATATCACCCAGGGATGCAGTTTTAAGGCCGAAAACCAGGCGATTCTGATTTTCATCACCGTCCTGCCCGCTTTTTTCCTCATCATTAACCTGTCTGTAAAACTTAGCGTCAGGGTAGAGTTCGGATTTAAGGGGTAGGGGAAGAAAAATTAATTCACTCTGTGGATCTCCTGTTTCTTTATTTGCAGTTAATTGGCCCTGGGAAGAATGCGTGATTTGTTCCAGCACGGTCTTAGCCCCTCCGGCAGAATTGCTTTGCTCGCTATTTTGAGCAGGGCCGGAGGGGTTGGGTTGAACACGGGGCAAATGCTGCTTGGTGAGAGATTGCGCGGTACCGGGCTTATTTGCGTTTGCCCGGCTTGTTTCATTTTGCGCTAACAATTCCAATAATACCGGAAGTAAATTGTTGATTTGCAAAGGGATCCCCTTCTTTACTCTTTCCTACAGGATGTGGTTCCAGTATAAACAGAAATTGGCCGGACTTCAATATAAAGCTCTCGGAATAAAGGAAACCACCGGGGCACCCAACGCTCTAAAAGTAACTCTCTAGATAATTTTTATCAAGGTAGACGCCCATGCCGCCGGACGGCAGCACCAGCAGAGGAATGAAAAAAGTTAATAAGTTAATGACCTGACCCCAATTATCGGGGAAAGGAGAGGGCAGCACCCGGAGCGAACATACGCAGGTTAAATCAAAGAGCGAACGAAGCGGAGGATCAGCGGCGAATGCTGTTTGAGCGAAGCGAGTTATGCAGCCGCCCGGAGCGGAGTGAGCTCATTCAATTAAAATGCCCGAGTAAGTGAGCGCAGGGTGCTGCCCTCTCCGGCGAAATAATTACCTTTATAAGAAACCGCAAGAGAGTTTTTTCAAGGTAGACCCCCATGCCGCCGGAAGGCGGCACCAGCAGAAGGATGAAATTTTAAGTAGAAAAAGGAATTCCGGTTATGGAAAAAGAAGCCACATGAACAAACTGAATTCGGTTAAACTACAGAAGGAAAGGAGTGTTTAACTATGGCCGTTGTATTTTGCGGTATTGCGCCCCATCCCCCAATAGCAGTGCCGGAGGTGGGCCGGGGGCGCGACCGGGAGATAAAGGATACCCAGGAGGCTATGTTGGAACTGGGACGGAGCTTAAAGGATAAGGCCCCGGAGGTGCTGGTCTTTATCACCCCCCACGGCCCGGTATTTTCTGATGCCGTGGGAGTGTATACCTTTAAAACCTTACAGGGGGACCTGGGCCAATTTGGAGCCTCCACAGTGAGCTTTGACCTGGAAAACCACCGGTTAAGTGTGGCAATAGTGGAAGCTGCGGGCAAAGCCGAGCTTGCCGTAGCCGGAATTGATGCCCAGATATTGAACCGGGTGGGAATGGATGCCCGCTTGGACCACGGTGTGATGGTACCACTGTATTTTTTACAAAAGGCCGGGGTTAAATTGCCCGTTGTGATTGTTTCCATAGGGATGCTTCCCTATCATGAAATATACCGGGTGGGGTTGGCCATACAACAGGCTTCTGATGAAATTGGTGTTCAAGCAGCGGTGGTGGCCAGCGGTGACCTATCCCACCGGCTTACAAAAGACGCCCCGGCGGGATACGACCCGGCAGGGGCACGGTTTGACCGGGAAATTGTGCGCTTGGTGGAAGAAGGTGACGTCCGGGGGTTGGTAACTTTAGACCCGGGTTTGGTGGAAAAGGCCGGAGAATGCGGCCTGCGGCCGATAATAATGGCCATGGGTGCCGTGGATGGGCTCCAATTGGCTCCCCGGGTGCTATCCTACCAGGGCCCTTTCGGTGTGGGATATATGGTTGCTGAATTAAGGCCCGGCGAGCCGGATTCCCGGCGGCAGCTGGCCGGTACTTTACTGGAAGCACAACGGGACAGTTTAATGGAGCGCCGGTCGGAGGAAAGCCCCCTGGTGAAGCTTGCCCGGGAGACCCTGGAAAATTACTGCCGGGGAGAGCATAAAAAGGACATACAAGTTCCCGAGGAGCTGCTGCAAAAAAGGGCGGGCGCCTTTGTTTCCATCAAAAAACAGGGCCAGCTGCGGGGTTGTATAGGAACAATTGAACCGGTGCGCGAAAATCTGGCGCAAGAAATAATGGAAAATGCAATCAGTGCCGGCACCAGGGACCCGCGTTTCACCCCGGTCACCGCCGGTGAACTGGAGGAGCTGGAATACAGCGTGGATGTTCTGGGAGAACCGGAACCGGTAAACAGTATAGAAGAGCTGGACCCAAAGGTATACGGTGTGATTGTCTGCTCCGGAGGTCGCAAGGGCTTGCTTTTGCCTGATCTGGAAGGTATTGATACCGCTGAAGAACAGGTTGCAATCGCAATGCAAAAAGCCGGCATAGCACCGGGGGAAGATGTGGAACTGCAACGTTTTAAAGTGAAAAGGTATAAATAGGGGTGAATGAAGTGCGTGAGGCTATGTTTTACGAGCGGGGGGAAGATGGTAAAACCTTCTGCCGGCTATGTCCCAAACTTTGTAATATAAGAGAAGGGAAAACCGGTTTTTGCCGGGTACGCAAGAATGAAGGGAATACCCTTTATTCCCTGAATTACGGGCATTGCGCGGCCCTGGCCGTCGACCCCGTGGAAAAAAAGCCCCTGTACCACTTTTACCCCGGCCGTAACATTTTATCCCTTGGCACATTCGGGTGTAATCTGCACTGTGGATTTTGCCAGAATTGGCAAATTGCCCACTCCCAGCCCGAAACCCGTGAAATCACTCCGGGGCAAGTGGCCGAACTGGCAGCCAAATACGCGGCCGGCGGTGATTGTATAGGTGTTGCCTATACCTATTCAGAACCCTTTATGTGGTATGAGTTTGTCTATGAAACTTCCAATGCGGTGCACCAAAAGGGGCTTCAAAATGTTCTGGTTACAAACGGCTATGTAAACCCGGAACCCCTGGAAAAAATTCTTCCCTACATTGATGCCATGAATATTGATGTAAAAGCCTTTACCGATGATTTTTACAAGAGCAATTGTGCCGGAATGCTGGACCCCGTACTTCGTACCGTAGAGATCTCTGTTCCCCGCTGCCACGTGGAAATAACAACCCTGCTGGTAAATAGTTTGAACGATTCTGAAGAAGAAATTAGAGAACTGGTAAAATGGGTGGCCAATCTTGATCCTTCTCCACCTCTTCATTTTTCCCGCTATTTCCCGGGCTATAAAATGGACAGGGAAGCAACCCCCCTCAGTACCTTGGAGAAGGCAAGGGAAATAGCCAGGGAGGAACTGGATTATGTATATATAGGCAATGCTCCGGAATTGGGCGGCAACAACACAACCTGTCCCCACTGCGGAGAAATTCTGATTGAAAGAACAGGATATTACACAAGGGTAGGCTCCTTAGAAAAAGATAAGTGCGGCAGCTGCGGGCAGCATATAAATCTGGTAAATTAACTTTATCATTATGGAAAAGAAGGAAGTCCCCAAAAGGACTCCCTTTTTTGCGCCCTAAGAAAAGAGGAATGTAAACATGCCATCTGGAATTAACTAAATATTCTGGGATAGACCCCCATGCCGCCGAAGGCGGCACCAGCAGGGGAATGAAAAAAGTTAATAAGTTAATGACCTGACCCCGATCTTAACAAGTCACTCTAGGGTGACCCGGTGATTTCCGGAGAGAGCGGAGCACTGAGTAGCGGCGCTCAGCCCGTCAAATCCTAAAAGCCATGACTCCTTAGTGCTAGGGTAATATGTCAAGAGTAAATTTTAGGAAACACTTTCCCTTCATTTTGGGCGTAAAAAACCCGACCGCCGTAGGGATTGCCCTTTATCCCTGCCGTGGTACTAAATTAAGATCCCTGAGTAGTTGGAAAAACCGCAGGTACCGGCTTTTCCTGGTACCAGGAAAAGCTCAGGGATAGCA
>Ga0182240_100143_pt1 | contig 31150 bp, 34 predicted proteins | sample hydfrates4_PW_90_FD_145594 | JGI IMG/M metagenome (GOLD analysis project Ga0182240, IMG submission 145594) | Subsurface microbial communities from deep shales in Texas, USA - hydraulic fracturing test 4_PW_90 | ecosystem: Environmental > Aquatic > Deep subsurface > Shale gas/oil reservoir >...
TCTTGAGGAAACTTTTATTGAATTTTGTGAGCTGTTAAATTGTGCAAACATACCTGGTAATGATTCAGCGATCATTATGCCTGCTTGAGGGTTGTTAGGACTAGGAATAATTTGTATTTCTGCATTTCCAGTTGCCATTTTCAATGAAAAATCTCGAGGTACAACAACACCCGCGGTGATTTTACCGTCTATTAATGAGTTCAATAGTTCATCTCTTGTGTTGAATAAAAGGATATTTTGTTCTTCTAATTCATCTATCTGGTTTTTGAACATTGTTTTGGCAATAGTATCTTCAAAGTAAAAACCAATTGCGTTTTGGCCTTGCATATCAGTTTGAGGAAATATATAACTTGTCATTATCATCATGATTATCGGCATTAATATAGAGAAGATGAAAGTTGTTTTTCGTCTTAAGAATGTTTTTAAGTCTTTAAGAGCTATTCTTAGAGTGTTCATTTTTTGCTTCCTCCCAATCTTAATTAGATGATACTGTCTTTTATAGCGCCCCTTTGCCCCGCTCCGCACCCATAAGGATAAAGATATTTTAACCAATAGCCCATTTAAAGCCATTTTTAATAGTTCTATTAATTAGACGTTATTTTTACAAATATGTCCTCTAAAGATGGTTCAATTGTTTTTATATGTTTCAATTTAATATTTTTATTATCAATCTCTTTCAGAAATTCGTTTAAATTGTTTACTTGGTATGTTAATCTTGTACCCTGTATTTCTAGCGGTTCTATTGTTAACAATTTTGCTTCTTGTGTATTTTCAAACTCAACTTCCACCCGTGGGTTTTCATGGAAATATTCTTTTACATTATTTTTGGAGTCTTTGGTGACGATTTCACCTTTGTTAATTATGGCTATAGTATCAGCTAACATCTCAACTTCGTGAAGATCATGAGTAGTTAATACGATAGTTTTTCCCATATCTTTATTCAAATGCTTTATAAAGTTCCTCAAGCTTACTGTTGTATGTGGATCTAGGCCTAAGGTAGGCTCATCCAGGAAAAGTATATCTGGTTGTGGGATAAGGGCCCTTATAATGTTGATTTTTTGTTTCATGCCTGTACTGAATTTTGAAACGTATTCATTGCGCCATTCTGAAATTTCTAAAATTTCAAAAAGTTCATCGGATCTCTTTTTAATCTCTGTGGGTTCCATCCCGTATAATTTTGCAAAGAACTCAACATTTTCATAAGCAGTCAGTCTATCGTATAAAATCATCTTGTCTGCTACTAATCCGATCTTTTTTCGAACCTTTTCACCATCTTTTATAACATTGTATCCTGCAACGTGTACATCTCCAGATGTGGGAACAGCTAAAGTAGTTAAAATCCTTATGGTTGTGCTTTTACCAGCACCATTAGGTCCAAGAAAAGCAAAAAGTTCACCATATTCCACGTCAAAGCTAGCGTTTTTTACTGCCGTAACCTTTTTAAATTTTTTAGTAAGATTCTTAACTTCGATCGCTTTTTCTTCCATCTTTTATCCTCCTAACAAAGAGTTTCATATTATTCAAATTTTTTTCAAGTTCAAAAAGGTCTATGTTTTTTTCCCAATCATACGTTTTTAAGTTAAAGATAAATTTGACGAATTCTTTTTCAAATTCCTTATGTACTTTTAAATTTTTTTAGGTATTCTAACAACAAATATTTGAAAGTAGAATCTCTTGGCATATCCAATTCCTTTCAAAAGACGGATTTTTCGGTTATATATTATTTATATTAAACTTAATATAAGGACTGACAATTTAAAAATATATCTATGATAATATATCTAATTAGATATATTACAAGGTTTATTTTAAGCAAAGAATTCGTTTTCGTGAACTACATCACCAATAAATTGGTGAGCTTCCTAATTCATAGACCATTGCGGAAAAATACCCTAGAAGGGATCTAAGGATAACCCGTCTTACACAGTCTCCAAAGGCTTTACTTCCCCCAGTCCCTGGGGTAGAGTAAGTTTATACAGCAACTAGCTGTTCTATTCCAAACCGCCTAATATTAACAGCAGCATTTATATCTCTATCATGTTTAGTTCCACATTCAGGACATATCCATTCTCTATCAGAGAGTTTCAAATCTACGTTCTTATATCCACATACACTACAAGTCTTAGACGAAGGTTCAAACATTCCTATCTCGATTACCTTTTTGCCTAACCTCTCTGCTTTGTATTTTAGGAATGTTTTGAATTGATACCATCCTTTTGGCGATTCCCCAAACAGAGTTTTTTAATTATTTTCTTATATTTAAAAGGTTTTGGGGGCTTGGGGGTTTACCCGTTTGGCGATTCCCCAAACCATGTTTTTTAACTACTTCCGAGTATTTAAAAGATTTTGGGGGCTTGGGGGTTTACCCCCAACGTATACTGATACTCTTCGTTAGTTTATGCAGAAAATTCTCTCGTGTATTTTTAATTTTCTCATGTATTCTAGCAACTTCTAATTTTGCTTTGTCCCAATTCTGTGAGCCTTGTTCTTTATTTATCGTTATTCTCATTTTCATATAACAGTATATGTTGTGATACTCTAAACGATTGTCTAATTAATTTCTTTTTAAACTTCGGGTATTTACTTTGTTTCTTGAAGAAACGCTTATATCCAGTCTCTAGATTCTTCAAAGATTGTTGTAACGATTGAGAGTTAACATCGGTTAGCCATTGATACTTCTCAGTTTTTTTAAGAGCTGTAAGTACTTTACACCACATATAATAGTTAGTATATGTTTTAGTATTTTTATATGCGTTGTTAGCAAATTCTAAGAATTAGGTTGTATACAAAGCGAGTATGTCCAAAATGCTGGTTTAGTTTCTCAATTTGTTCGTTTGTTGGATACAACCTAAACTTATATGTTTTTAGCATATTTAATCACCTTAATTCAATAGTTGTATGATATAATACAATTGTATCATATATACATATAATTAACAACATTTTTATTTTTGCACATCGAATTCATCTCGCGTTTGAAAACACGAGTTTTCTTCGAATTTTATCGTAAAGAGTAAATTTTTAAGCTATATTTAAGTGAAAGATTATATACTAAAAAGACTTTTGTGAATTTATTATTTTAAAAAAAGAGACAGGACAAGCGAAGGAGTAAATCTTCCACTCTTCCTTATGGGTAGGCTGCGGGGCGAAGAGGTGCAAAATAAAAAGTTTTAGAGTTTTTAAAAATATTACAAAAAACAACCAAAGGAGGAAAAACGATGAAGAAAGTAGTATTGATAGCATTTACACTGTTTTTAGTGACGGGAATGTTTTCAGCAGGTTTAACAGAGGTGTTTGATACAGCCAAAGCGAGTAGTACAATATACAAAACTGCGCAGCTCGATCTCGAAAAGACCAAGCTTGAATACAACAAGGCTAAGATAGAGGCAACGAACAGGAAATTAGAATTAAGTGGGGAATTAAGTTATTACTCAGGTCTTTCAAACTACAATACCTCTATGAAAGATTACTACGGTGACATAGTAGACAGAGTTTTGGATGTTTTCGTTGAAGAAATAAACGTAAAAACAGCGGATTTGCAGTTAAAAAACGCACAGATAACCTACGACAACAACACTGAATTGTTCAACAATGGCTTGATCTCAGAAGACGACCTTAAAAGTTCTGAACTTGATGTAAGTGATGCACAAAACAATTTGGAAAGTGCACAATTAAATTTAGAAACTGCCATAGACAACTTAAAAGAATTATACGAAGGAGATTACAGCCAAATAGAGATAAATGTTCCAACGTATGAAGGTATATTCGTAAGTGATGAGGAATATTTAAACAACAACTACAATCTAAAAATGGCACAAATAAACGTAGATATTTCACAATACGATCTCAACAACTTACCTGCCAACGCATCATCTTATGAAAAAAGGATAGCAGAGTTAACACACCAAAAAAATATCTTAAGTTTGCAAGACACTCAAGATACATTGATCGAAGCACACAAAACAACAAAAAATAGTATCGAAACTCTTTACAAAAGTTTGAAAAACTTAGAAGAAAGAATGAACTTAGCTCAAAGCACATATAACGACACAAAGGATAGATTCAACAAAGGATTGGTATCTGAATTGGAGTTAAACACTGCAAATATAAACTATCTAACAACACAAAAGAATTATTATGAAAGTGTAAGAAGTTACATAAAAGCATATATCAACTACATAATAGACACAGGAAGGAGCCTTGAGGAGGTAGGATTGTGAAAAAACTTATAGTTTTAGTAATAACCCTTCTCGTAGGAATCCTGAGCATATTTGGGATGACGTTCGAAGAGTTATACCAACAAAACTTAGAGAAAAGTTCAGCCTATACCCAAGCGGAGTTGAGCTTAAGAAGCGCACAATTAGAGATGAACAAAATAGACAACTTCTTTGTCCCATATTTGGGAATATCTGTTGATACAGTGAAAACAGAGATAGATCCATTTGGAAAAGAAACAATCGTTGGTGGGTTGGTTTTTGGAGGGGAAGGAAAACTGGAAGGTTACGAGATTTCTTTAGACGTAAACTTCTTAGAAGTATGGGGAGCACAGGTAGGTGCCTCGTTTCCTTTTACTTTAAATACAGATGAATGGACGATAGAGACTCCTGACGAATCAGATATATCAATCTCTTTATCACGTGATCTAACAATAATTGACAGGGCGGAAAGGTTGAAAACAGAAAGCAGTTACTACGATGCACTCTCTAAATACTACATGGCTCAAACGAATGAACTCATAACCACGATCGAAGATGTATTCACCAGATATTACAACGAAGAGATGATTCAGACGTACGAAGACGAAATAGAAATACTGAACCAACAGTACAATTTATCAACCGATGAAGACGAAAAAGAAAACTTAGAAAAACAGATACTTACTGCTCAAAAGAATTTAGAAACTTTAAGAGCAAGCAATGCACCCTTAGAATACTTTGAATACACAGATGAACTATACAACCAAACAAAGGATACGGTAGAAAGAATAATAAATGAGAATCAAAACTATCCAATAAATATTGAAGAAAGGCTAGATTTAAAATCGTTACAACTTCAAGAAGAAGCATCGGAAATAGAGAGTAATTTCTGGTTCATTCCTTACCTGCCTTTCAATACGATAAGTGTGTCTATGAATCCATTTTTCGAAGAAGGAGAAAATTTGATTGATAATTTGAGTATAAGTGTAGGATTTCAATTAGCTATATTAGATAAAGGAGAAAGAAAGTTGGCGTCTGATACTATGAAAACAAACGTTGCCGCTTTGACGTACGATGAAAGTATGTTAGAAGCGGAAAATGCGATAAGAAATTTGGAAACAACCAGAAGAACTTTGAATTATGACGTTAAAATAAAACAAATAGATTTAGAAAACGCGATGGAAGATTACAATAGAAACAATGAATTAAATAGCCAAGGATACATAACCAAAGAGGAATTAAAATTATCAGAAATATCGTTGAGAAGGGCACAATTAGCTAGTGAAAAGACGGAAAACGACATTCTGACAAATGAATTAAGAATAATGCAGCAATACTATGTGGACATATGGGGTGATATAAATTGAAAAGAAGAGGAAAGATAACGATATGGACAATAGTGATAGTAGCTATAGTTGTAATAGTTGGGATAATATTTTTTCCAATGCAAAGTTCACCTACAACTTCTGAAACAAGTGGATTACCTTCAATATACTTAGAATACGAAGTAAAATCAGATGGCGTAGGAGATTCGATAGAAGTGGTGGGAAACATAACGGCTGAGATTGAATCAGTGATCCCAAAAGTTTCTGGAGAAATAGTTGAGGTATACGTAGAAAAAGGAGACGAGGTTGAAGAAGGTCAGATATTAGCTAAGATAGACGATCTTGACTATCAGATAGCGTACTTGAATGCCTTAAATGATTACGAATCATCAACCAACGTAGGTGAACGGATGAAGGAAGTAAAGAGATTACAGTTGGAAAAAGCAAAGAAGAATTTGGAAGAAACTGAGATAAAATCCCCTGTTTCAGGGATAGTAAACACAGTAAATATTTCCAAGGGGGATATGGTTGGAACAACTTCTGCCGTATTAACTATAGTGGATAATAGCACAATAAAAGTTGAAACTGCGGTTGATGAAATAGATTTCCCGCTTATAAATGAAGGCATGGACGCAACAATAAGAATAGATCCTTTGAATTTAGAAGAGCCAGGAGTAATAACATGGGTTAGTCCAACTACTCAAACGGATATGGGGGTAGTTGTTATACCAATTGAAATTGAATTTACACAAGATAATCCTCAAAATCTCCTGATTCCTGGTATGACAGCCGATGTGGAAATAGTTACCTTAAAATTGGAAAACACAGTAGCTGTGCCAAAAGATGCCATTCATGAAGGGGTTGATGGGGCAAAAATAGTATACAAAAAGACTGCAGAAGGTGGGATGGAACCTGTTCAAGTACAAACTGGAAGAGAATCGGATAGCATGGTTGAAATAACTGCAGGTTTAGAACCAGGAGATAAGGTTTTGATATTACCATCTCAAGAAGAAGCACAAAGAATAATACAAAATTATGGTATTCCAATGGGGGTACCTGTTGCTCCAGGCACTGTTCCTCAAGGTCCTGGAAGGGGTGGATTTTGATGGCAGTAATGGAATTAAAAGATGTATGGAAAATATACGATATTGGAGAAGTAAAAGTTGAAGCACTGCGCGGGGTTTCTTTTAATGTTGAAGATGGTGAATATGTCATCATAATCGGACCTTCAGGTAGCGGTAAATCAACTTTATTACAAATTCTTGGTTGTCTAGATAAACCTACAAAAGGACAGGTATACATTGAAAATATGGAAGTGTCCAAAATGAAAGATAGAGAATTGGCAACGGTAAGAAACAAAAAGATAGGATTTGTATTTCAAAGTTTCAATTTACTTCCAAAGTTGAGTGCATTGGAAAATGTTGAACTTCCTTTAATATATGCGGGTATACCTCAGAAAAAAAGAAGGGAGATAGCAAAAGAACAATTAGAGTTAGTAGGGCTCGGTAACAGGTTAGATCATAAACCAACTCAACTATCGGGTGGGCAACAACAAAGGGTAGCGATAGCAAGAGCTTTAGCTAACGATCCAGCCTTTCTTTTAGCTGATGAACCGACGGGGAACCTGGATACTAAAAGTGGAGAAGAAATTCTTCAAATATTTAGGAAGTTGAGCGATATGGGTAAAACGCTAGTTGTCGTCACACATGATATGAAAATGCTGGATGAAGGGTCAAAAATAATAAGATTGTTGGATGGAAGGATCCAGTCGATAGAGGTGAACACAGTTGGAAATACTTAAAGAGACATTTAGATCTTTACTTTCTAACAAGTTGAGGACATTTCTTTCGATGTTGGGAATAATAATAGGTGTTGGTGCGGTAATGACGATAATAGCCATAGGTGATGGAGCAAGGCAGGAAATAAACAACACCGTTTCTTCTCTTGGGTCAAACATTATTATGGTTAACTCCACTGTGTATTCACGATTTGCATCTCAGCCCCTTGAATTCCAGGACGCTGTTGACATTAAGAATATGGTTCCACAAGTAAAGAATGCTACAGGTGTTTTAAATTCAAATTTGACCGTTGAAAGTGCTGGAGAAACGATTTCCGGATCGGTATTCGGAGTTATGCCTAGTTTTTTTGATATAATGAACTTAGATATTGCTTATGGGAGAAGATTAGATGAAACTGACGAAGAAGAATTAAGGTCGGTTGCCGTTATAGGTTATAATATAGCTAATGAATTATTTGGTCGTCAAAATGTTGTTGGTGAACGAATCAATGTTATTCAAAGTGGAAATTCTGGTAGTAGAAAGGTTTCTTTTGAAATAGTTGGAGTTTTGGAAAAAACCGGAACAAGGTTATTATTTAACGTTGATGATATGATCATACTCCCCCATACAGTAGCAGATTATAGGTTGTTTCACATGAATGGAAGGACGAGCTCTATTTTTGTTTCAGCAGTAGATGAGAATACTGCAGAATTGGCAACCATGGCGACGGACTTTTATCTTTATAGAAAATTTGGAGATTCTGATAAATACAGTATATTAAGTCAAGACGCTATTTTAGAAGCTGTTAATCAAATAACTGGTATTATGAATGTGATACTTGTAGGAATAGCGGCAATTTCTTTAGTTGTAGGCGGAATAGGAATAATGAATATTATGCTCGTCACCGTTAAAGAAAGAACGAGAGAGATAGGTATAAAGATGGCTATAGGAGCCACAAGACATAGGATTTTGATGGAATTTTTAGTTGAGAGTATAGTTTTAACGGTGGTAGCTGGTATAATAGGTATGATATTAGGTGGGCTTCTCTCAGGTTTAATAGCATATTTTGGTAGAGCTTTTGGATTAACGGCCGTCATAACGTGGAAATCGATCGCTTTATCCTTCGGGGTATCTGCCGTGATAGGTTTATTCTTTGGTATATACCCAGCAAATCAAGCGTCAAAGTTGAGCCCAATAGAAGCGTTAAGATACGAGTAAAGAAGGTGTTTTATGTGGAAAATGTAAATTTTCCGAGATCTTTTTTGTGGGGAGTAAACTCCCCTTTCTTTTCTTTTTTGGAAAATTCAACGGAAGGATCGAAACAACAAATATTTGAAAATGCAGAAAAAAACTTGAACAAACAATTATATTTTCTTAAGAGGTTGAAAATTAACTCTTTCAGATTCAGTTTAAATTGGGATTTGTTATATCTTGATCCTTTTTATTCTTGTGCTATGTATGATAACTTTATAGAGCGACTACGTCAAAGGGGTATTGAACCAATAGTAAACCTCGTCGACTTTGATGTTCTTCCGTATAATAAAAAACAAGTTATTGATAATATAGAAAACGATGAAAATATCTCAATATTTATAGAAATTATCGAAAAGATTGTCTCCTCTTTTAAATTCAAGGTTCAATATTATATTATATTGAATCATACTGCCAAATACCTAAAAAAAAGATCTTTTAAAGGTGCAGATGTTGATAACACCGCATTACCTGAAACAGTTCAAAATCTTTTAAATCTTTACGATAAAAGTGTTCATATTATAAAAAGTATTAACCCTTACGCTAAAGTATCGGTAAGTGAGGAATTCAATATCGAGGAAGAAGAGCAGTTAGATTTTGTCTTTTCTTTTATAGATGTAGTTGCTAAGGGGGAAAGCCCTTTTTTTGAAAACATGGCTTTTAAAAGCTCTGATATAGATTTTATCGGGATAAATTTCAATGATTTAACTTCAAATTCAGAAGAATATACTTCCTTAATAAAAGAACTTTCAAAAGAGAAGAATACTATTGACCTTGATGAAGTAATAAAAAGATTTTCTTCTAAATATTACCTGCCTTTTCTAATAACTGATAATGTATCCACTATTGAAGACGATAGTTTAAAAAGCCGCTATTTAGTTAATAACTTATATAAAATTAATCAATCTTTGGAAAATAATGTGAAGATTTTCGGATACATCTACAATTCCTTAAGTGATGTTAAAATCAATAATCGTCTTTTAAAAACAGGTCTGTATAGAATAGACGATAAAAATAATTATATCAGTTTGAGAAACTTTGCAAAAGTCTATTCGAATATCATAGAAGAGAATAGTATAAACGAAAGATACCTAAAATATATTGATTAGCTTATCGTAAAATTACAGATGCAGTAATTTGATTTCAAAGATACTATCATTCAATTCTATTTCTGCATACTCTCCTTCGCAAAAAGCCCCAGGATTTAATATCAAAGTATCCTCTATTTCAGATTTCTCTTGATAATGCGAATGTCCAAAGACCATCAAATCGATCTTTTTATTAAAATATTTCAACAGTTTTTCAGGTATTGCACGACCAGTTTGATGACCGTGGATAAGGCCTATTTTTTTGTCAAATAATTCTAAAGACAATTTTTCGGGGAGTCGATTTTTTATATAAAAATCGTCCATATTTCCATACACAGCATGAAGTATGGGCTTTTGATTTTCTAAGTAATTCAGTACTTCGATATCTACGATATCTCCAAGTAAAAATATTTGATCATAAAGCCCAAAGTTTAATTTGTCTAGGCTTTTCAAGTCTGATTTTATAGGAATATGTAAATCGCTAATTACAAGTATTTTCAAAGGGTGACCACTTCCACTATATTTTTCTCATATGGAGGTCTTAGGACTTTCTTTTCGGTAATTATCGCTGTAACTAAATCATTTGGAGTTACATCAAAAGCAGGGTTGTATACATTTACATCGTCTGTCACTAAACGAGTTTTATGGCAAAATCTGACCTCATTATGATTCCTTTCTTCGATGGGAATACCTTCCCCATTTTTTGTTTCTATGTCTATAGTTGAAAGTGGAGCTGCAACATAAAAAGGAATACCATGCCTTTTTGCAAGAACAGCTACAGAATAAGTTCCAATTTTGTTGGCAACGTCCCCATTACGTGCGATTCTATCGGCACCCACTATTATAGCATTTATTTTTCCTTGTTTCATCACCCAGCCTGCCATGTTGTCTGTAATTAATGTAGTTTTGATACCACTTTTAACCAATTCCCAAACGGTTAATCTAGCTCCTTGAAGGTATGGTCTGGTTTCATCTGCATAGACCTGTATATCTTTTCCATTTTCAACAGCTGATCTAATAACCCCTAAAGCGGTTCCATAATCAACTGTTGCTAATGCTCCTGCATTGCAATGTGTCAAAACGGTGTCCCCGTCGTTTAACAAAGACTCTCCGTTCTTACCAATCTGTTTATTTATTTCAATGTCTTCGTAGGCGATCTTCAGTGCTTCTTCTTCTAATATGTTGACAAGGTCATTTATTTCTTTTGTGGGAAGGCTATCTTTTAAAAGTTTATCCATCCTGTTCAACGCCCAAAATAAGTTTACAGCAGTGGGGCGGGTTTTAGATAAACTGTTTTTTACTTCTTCTAATTTGTTTAAAAATATATTTTTGTCAGAAAGATAGGAAAACTCTTTTGCCCCTAAAACAAAGCCAAATGCTGCGGTCGCTCCTATAGCGGGAGCTCCTCTTACTACCATGTCTTTTATTGAATTGGCAACATCGAGATAAGTATGACATTCTACATACTTTTCTTCTATAGGTAAATACCTCTGATCTATCAAAATTAAACTGTTACCTGTCCATTCCATTGTCATTGTTTTTATATTTTTCATTTGTTTCCTCCTAAACATTTTGATTTTAAAATCCCTAAAGCTTCTTTCAGCGCCCCTTTGCCCCGCTCCCCACCCATAAGGAAGAGCAGAAGGATTTGCCCCTTCAACTAAATAATTTTTTTGTAAAAAAAGGGGGCAATGGAAGTGAAGCCAAAGGCCTTATGATTGAAAATTCTTTCCGTGGAACCAACAAACAACACTCCTCCCGGATTTAAAGCATCGTAGAATTTTTTGTATAACTTTTCTTTAGCGTCGTTGTCAAAGTATATGACAACATTTCGACATACGATTAAATCAAAATTCTTTTCAAACTCGTCAAATAGGAGGTTCATTTTATTGAAAGTAACATTATTTTTGATGAAATCTTTTATTTCGTATTTACCTTCTTCTGTTTTTTTGAAATACTTTTTTATGTATTCATCGTTTAAGTTTATTAAACTTTTTTCATTATATATGCCACGTTTGGCTTGCTGTAAAGCTCCATCGTCAAAATCTGAAGCGATTATTGTTGATTTGCTGGAAATACCTAATTCATTTAATATAATAGCAAGTGTGTAAGGTTCCTCTCCTGTAGAACAACCTGCACTCCAAAATTTTAGCCTCGGTTTGTGATTTTTAATGAGTTCGGGGATTATTTCTTGTTTTAAATATTCCCATTTCTCTGGGTTCCTAAAAAATTCCGTAACATTTATGGTGAGTTTATCTAAAAACTCCTGCCATTTGTCCTTATTTTTCTGTAATAATTCTAGATATTCCGAATACGAATTGATTCCATACTTTTTGAGCAATATATCCGTTCTACGCCTTACTCTGTGTTGTTTGTATCCAGAGAGATCTAGATTGAAATGGGTTACCAACTTTTTCAAAAACAATTTGTAATCTTCGTCATCATAAGGAGAAGAATAATAATCCGCCATCTTTTTCCTCCAAATTTATTTATCTATTTTCGCTTAAGAGTTCTATATAGAAAGAAACACCTATTCCAAGATTGGAATAAGTCAGAAATAAATTTCTCGTAACAGGTATTCGAAAATAGAAATTTTCATCATTTTTATCGAAGTAAATCGAATCAACCAAAAGAGATTTGGTGCTCGAATTGTACTCCAATAGAAAATCTTGATTCAAAATATAAACAGAGTCAAGAGCATTATCATCCAAAGAAAAAAGTAAATCTCCAGCTCTAAAATAATACTTCATAATATCTTCAAACCCTAGAGATATACCTAATTTGTTTGGAATTGCTAAAGTCAACGCAATTTTTGATTGAGAAAGGTCTGTAACCTCAGTCCAAAAGGACATGTTAAAAAGCGATTCTTTGAAGATAACGCCAATTTTCAGATCGTTGAACGTTAGTACAAAATAATCGTCCAATACCATGCTGAAACTATCAAAACTTTCTGTTAAAAAGTATGGGTCGTTTCTATTTCCGGGATTTCTATACGAAAATTCGAAGCCTGCTTGATCGAATTTGAAATAATTAATTACATTATCTACATTCGATAATCGAACTTCGTCTTCTAAAGATTCAAAGTCAAAATTGAACTTAGTTTCGTAAATATCTTCAAACTTTAAATCAAAAATAAATTCGTTTTTCAAAGTTTGAGTAAAATCACTTAAAAAAAGCACCTTCGAAGGACTAGAGGCGAAATTCAAGGTGGAGATTATCGATGCAATTAATATAAGTATTAAGGGAAATCTTTTCATTTGTAGTTATCCTTTCCCAAATAGTTCCCTAATAATTTAAAATGGGGACGAAAGTCCCCATTTATGGGTTTTTAAATGTTTGCAGCGAGTCTTTCCATTACTTCATCGTCAATCTCATAATTTCCGAATACTTCTTGAACGTCATCCATGTCATCCAATGCATTCAACAATTTTAATAACTTTTCGGCGTCTTCATCAGAAAGCTTAACGGTTGTTTTGGGTAAAAAGGTTAACTTTTCGGAAACGGTATATCCTGCTTCTTTTAGAGCATTTCTGACTTGAGTTAGATTTTCAGGGGCGGTGATGATTTCTAAAGGATCGGTGTTTTCATCTAAATCTTCTGCGCCAGCTTCAACCGCGACTAACATTAACTCGTCGATATCTTCAACTTCTTCTTTGGGGATGGTTATTAGTCCTTTTCGTTCAAAATTCCACGAAACAGAACCTGATTCTGCTAAAGACCCACCCCATTTCGACAGAACATGGCGAACCTCTTGAGCGGTTCTATTCTTGTTATCGGTTACAACCGAAATTAGGAGCGCAACTCCTCCTGGACCGTATGCCTCGTACATTATTTCGGTGAGCTCTTCACCCTCTAATTCACCGGTTCCTTTTTTTATAGCTGATTCGATTTTGTCTTTAGGCATGTTAGCTGCCTTGGCGTTTTCTATAGCTGTTCTTAAACGTGGATTAGCTTCTGGATCTCCTCCACCTTCTCTAGCAGCTATTGTAAGCTCTCTAATGAGTTTTGTAAACATTTGGGATCTTTTTGCATCTTGTGCACCTTTTCTGTGTTTAATATTTGCCCATTTATTATGTCCTGACATAATATTCAGCCTCCTTACGAACATTGAATAAATTATTTTTGTCGCGTTTCCTTAAGTCAATTAAATTTAGACAGAAACAATTATACTATTAAGGATTACATAGGCATTTTTGTTTTCTATCAATTTAATTACTATTATTTTACTTTTATGGAAAATTTGTTATTCTTATAAATTCTTTCACCATTATTTTAACATTTTTCATTTAGAAAAACAAGCAAAATATTTTTTATAATATAATTTATTACTAAAATTTTTAAAAAATATAAATCTAAATATGGTATGATATCTTCAAATAAACATTTAAAATTATCATATCAAGAAAAAACAATAGACGAACGATAAGCCATGTAGTGGAGGTGTTTTTTATAAAGAGTTTCATTATAGGTTTTTTTACGGGAATGGCAATTTTTTTTGCTTTATTTTTCTATGTATACGGTTATTACAGTGATTCTACTTCTATTTTTCTTGTGGATCCCAAGTACAACACTTATCTATTCGATAATGGCGAACAAATACTATCTACAAAATACAAATATGTTAAGTTAGATGAAATGCCCTCAGAATTAATATACTTCCTTTTGTGGACGGAAGATAGAGAGTTTTACGAACACAATGGAATCAATATTAAAGCGCTGACCAGAGCCGCATTAACAAATATAAAAAACTTTTCTATAGTCCAAGGCGGAAGTACCCTAACTCAACAACTTGCTAAAACTGTTTATCTCACAAACGAAAGAACTATTAAAAGGAAAATAATGGATATTATGCTTGCTTTTTTTTTGGAGAGGTCTTATACCAAAGAAGAAATTTTAGAAGCTTATATGAATAGTGTTTATTTGGGGAACGACATTTCAGGATTTGGAGCTGCGGCAGAAAGATATTACGGAAAAGAGTTAGAAAATTTAAGTTACGAAGAGATGCTAGTTTTAATAGGGATAATAAACGGTCCAGAAGTTTACAACCCTTATAAATACCCAGAAAGAGCTAAAAATCAGGGGATGATAGTTTTAAATTCGCTGCCTAACAATTTCATCATAGAAGAAAAAGATATTGTTAAGGAAAAAATAGATAAGATGGTTTTTTACCCTCAAACCTACGATGAAAGGTATTTAAATTTAATTTATCGAATCAAAGCGGAGGAAGAAGATATAGGTTTAAAAGGTGGTGGGTATACTGTAAAAACAACTTTTAATAAGAATTTATTCGATTCTGTTACTATAGATTCATCGACTTCTGCAATTGTAATCAACAACAAAACAGGTGAAATATTAAGTTTTTGGGGTGGAGAATACGATGTTTTCTATTCCCAACAACAAGTTGGTTCCGCTATGAAACCATTCTATTATCTTTTGGCTTTAGAAAATGGTTATGATAAAGATACCACACTTCCCGATCAGCCTATGAAATTTGGTGATTGGGCTCCAGAAAACTTTGATAAAACATACAGAGGGATGGTCACTTTAGAAGAAGCGTTAGTAGATTCTATAAATATTCCATCGATCTACCTAGCTTCTCATATAGATATATCTCCTCAGAGGTCTATAGAAACAATAAAGAATTTTCTTTCAAATGTAGTAGGAGTTCAAGGTAAATATCCGAATGATTTAACTTTGGCGTTGGGAACAGTGGAAACAAGTCCATACGAGCTTACAAAAGCTTATTCAATCTTCCCAAATTACGGTATTATTCCTTCACCTTACATAATTTCAGAAGTTTACGATAAGAAAGGTAATTTAATATATAAAAGATATCCAAATGTTGAAAGAAAAATTGAAGATATATCCAATGATTCATATGCCACAATGAATACTTTGATGAGAAAAGTCGTACTGGAAGGGACAGGACAAAGGGCAAACGTCTTAGACTTGGATTTACATGGTAAAACTGGTACTTCCGATTTATCAGCCTGGTTTATTGGATACACTGGTAGCGAGGTATTATCTACTATGGTTAAAGGAGAAGATCTTTTATCTTCTTACACTGCGGTTCCCCGGGCAAAAGAGATAGCCACTTCTTTACTTTATTATGGACAAAGCGAGGAGGTTTATGTTTATCTTAGTTTAAAAAGTATACAAGAAAGTATTTCATTTTTTGAAAGCCCTATTGATTTCGTTTCCACTGGGGGAAACGTTGTAGGATATTTAAATTCGGTCAAATTCGATTATCCGTTTAAGGAACTTGAAAAAAAGATAAATGCGGCCCAGAGAGAAATTCAGTATCTTTACCCGGATGTGGTGAAAGAAATCGAACAATGGAAAAAAGAGAATCTGACGGATTTCTTTCAAGAGCCATTTTCCTTCATTCAAAACGGTTACGATTTGGAAAGTTACTTGAACAGCGTTATTATCGATAAAGATACGCAAGCACAATTGCGGGAGATTTATAATCAAATAAAGTATATATATCCTGATCAAGCTAAAGTAATAGAAAAGTTCATAAAGTGAAAAATGTCTGTTTTTATTTTTTTAAAATTAACAATTAATTAATACTACCCGTTTATTTAGATGGTAAAATAGGCAAATGGATTTTAGAAAATTCTGAGAGATCGGAGGTGCAAAAGTGTACGCTATAGTCTATTTTAATGGTAAACAATACAAGGTAGAAAAAGATCAAGTGATTTACACTGAAAAAGTAAAAGATGTTGATCCAGGTAACCAGGTAGTATTAGACAAAGTTATTTATTTAAGTAAAGATGAAGAAAAGAAAGCTGGGAAACCTTATGTGGACGGAGCAAAAGTAATTACCGAGGTAGTAGAACATGGGAAAGATAGGAAGGTAAAAATAATCAAGTTTAAAGGAAGAAAAAATTATAGAAGAGAAAAAGGTCATAGACAAGAATATACCGCTTTAAAAATCAAAGAAATTGAAGGATAACCTCGATGATTACCGCAATTTATACCAATTCTGAAAGACCCAGTGTAGAAATTTTTGGACATGCCGAATTTTCTTCTTTTGGGAACGATATAGTTTGTAGTGCCGTGAGTGTTTTAACTCAATTTGTTGCAGAAATTCTAAAAAATGAAAGTTTGGGTCAGATTGAGAAAAGAGAGGGTTATTTAAAGATTTCGCTCAAGCAAGAAACTCACCTCTCCAATTTGTTATTAGATTATTTGCTTAAAAGTTTGGTTGCTATATCTAAAGATTATCCAAGAAATCTTAAAGTGGAGGTTAGATAAGATTATGAAAATAGATTTACAACTTTTTGCCAAAAAAAGTTCTGATGTAAATAAAAAAGATAGCAACCCCAAATATCTTGGTGTCAAGGCTTCTGACGGCAAAAAAATTAAGGCTGGAACTATAATTGTTAGACAAAGAGGCACTAAGATTCATCCTGGGGAAAACGTTGGAATAGGAAGAGACTTCACGATATTTGCTAAAATAGACGGCGTTGTTAAGTTCAAAACTAAAAACAACAGGAAGTTCGTCGATGTTTATGCCCTAAAGGACTGATCTTTTTATGCATGGTAGAAGGGTAGCGATTGTTGGGATTTTTGGGGCACTTTCATTTCTTTTAACTTTTATAGAATTTCCAATAATACCTTTGTTGCCTTTTTTAAAATTCGATCCCAGTGACAGTTTGATTATTTTGGTGACAATGGGTTACGGTTTTTTGCCTGGATTCTTTACTCTTATAATAAAAAGTTTTTTATTTATTTTCAGAGCTGGTGATGGTGGTTTAATAGGTATATTGATGAATTTTATAGCTGGGACTGCTTTTATAACCACGTTGTATTTATTAAAAAATTTCGTTAAGTTGAACAATTGGATCAGTTATGTTATTTCTTCATTACTAACAGGGGTTGTAGCTTACGGATTGAATTATTTTGTAGCTATACCAGTTTATACGAATCAACCAACATCACAATTCGTAAGTAACATAGGGATAAGTTTGCAGGTGTTTTTTTTATTAGTACTACTGTTCAATTTTATTAAGTTTTTTGTTGATTCGTCCATTTCGCATTTTTTATTGAAAAAAACTAAAATAACAAGTTTCGCTCAAACAAAAGGAGAAGAATAAGGAGGTTTTTGAATTGAATTCTAAATTAGTGCAGCCTTCATATACCGCTAGAAAAGAGGACATAAAAAGAGAATGGTTCTTGATCGATGCTAAAGATTACACACTTGGAAGATTGGCCTCAAGGATTGCCAAAATACTACAAGGGAAACACAAACCAAACTATACACCGCATATAGATTGTGGAGATTTTGTTATTGTAGTGAATGCGGAAAAAATAAAACTTTCGAAAAATAAAAAAGAGAACAAAGTATACAGAAGATACAGTGGTTATCCTGGAGGGCTCAAAGAAATCTCTTTTGAACAGATGTACAATAAACATCCTGAAAGGATAATTAAGTTAGCTGTGAAGGGTATGATGCCGAAGACTATTTTGGCCAAACATATGATGAAAAAATTGAAGGTATATGTTGGTCCTGATCATCCACACCAGGCTCAGAAACCAAAAGAGATAAAAATAGAAAATATTTAAGCAGGAGGTATTCGAATGGCAGAACTTGTCGAATATTATGGAACCGGGAGAAGAAAGACAGCCGTTGCAAGGGTACATTTGAGACCAGGTAATGGTAAGATTAAAATAAACGGAAAAGAATACAAAAGTTTGGTTGAATATTTAAGAGGCAACGAGGTATGGGAAATGGAAGCTTTAAAACCACTCACCATTACATCTACGAATGGACAGTTCGATTTAGTCATAAGGGTTAATGGTGGGGGATTGAGTGGCCAAGCTGGTGCCATTAGACTTGGAATTGCCAGAGCTTTGCTTTCCTACGACGAATCTTTGAGACCCGCTTTGAAAAAAGAAGGTTTGTTGACTAGAGATCCGAGAGAGGTAGAAAGAAAGAAGTATGGTTTGAGAAAAGCTAGAAAAAGAGCTCAGTTTTCAAAAAGATAAGGCCTATATTATTTGTTTCGTATTTTTAAGGAATAGTGACGTTTATGAGCAGAAATTATGATAACCTGAAAAAAGTGATTGACGAAATTAAAAATAAAGTTGATATAGTTGATTTCGTCAATTCTTATTTGTCTCTTTCTAAAAGGGGAAAAAATTACGCAGCACTATGTCCTTTTCACGCAGAAGATACCCCATCATTTTATATATTTCCTGAAACCCAAACCTTTCATTGCTTTGGATGTGGGGCTCATGGTGATGTCATCACTTTTTTGGAAAAATACGAACAAATTAGTTTTTTGGATGCCTTAAAAAAAATAGCTTCTTATGCAGGAATTGAACTAGATATTACTCAAAAAGAAGAACCTGTGGAGATAACTTTCAATGAGGAAGTTTCCAAGCTTTATAACTATAATCTTCTCAACCTTTCTTCGAAGCACAAAGTTTGGCAGTATCTAAAAAAGAGAGAGATAACCAGAGACTTAGTTGAAGAATTTGAATTAGGTTTTGCCACTGGCTCAGAAATTCAAAAGGTGATCGAAGAAAATCTTTTTGATAAAGACATTGCAAAGAATACTGGTTTGTTGATCAATGGAGAGAAAGAGTTTTTTTATAACCGTTTAATCATTCCACTCAGGAACAATGTTGGGGAACTAGTTGGTTTTGCTGGTAGACAAATAGAAGAAGAAATGAATTCTCCTAAGTATCTGAATACTCCTGAGAATAAATTTTTTAAAAAGTCTAAAATACTTTACAGGTATTATAAAAACAAAAAATTCATAAAAGAAAATGATTTTGTAATATTGGTCGAAGGGTACTTTGATGTAATTTCCATGTACAAATTAGGTTTCAAAAATGTTGTAGGAATTTTAGGTTCTGCCTTTACAAAAGATCATGCCCTTGAATTACTGAAAGCAACTAACAAAGTAGTTACAATGTACGATATGGATGAATCTGGTCAAAAAGTCACTTTATCCACTATAGATGCTTTATTTGCTAAAGATTTCCAAATAGCAGTTTCGAAGTATCCTGCTAAAGATCCAGATGAACTAACCAAGAAGCACGATAACAAATACATCGCCGAAATATTAAAAAGCTCCTACAAATTTCATGAATTCATTATTGATTATTATGCAGAAAAATACGATTTAGGCAATGAATTCGCTTTAGAGAAATATTTGAAAGAAATGTCAAGATGGTACAAAAAATTTGAAGATGTTGGAAGAATAAGTTATTTACAAAGTTTTATAGAAAATATTTCAAAAAAAACGGGAAAAGGCACCGAATACATTCAAAAAGTATTAGAAAGAACGTCTGCGCTCATACCTGAAAGTTCTGCTTCAAATGAGTCTAATTCTCAAACGAAAGATACTCTTTACGTAGAAAAGGATATAAGGTACGATATTGCAAAATCTTATTTATACCTATGGATTAAATATCCTCACTATAGAGAGATACTCAAAAATTATTTCAGCGAAGAAGATTTTTCCAATAGATTGCTCAAAGAATTTTTTACTTTAACCTCACAAAATTCGGATATCGGGTTTCTACTTGAAAATTCTTCAAAAGAACTAAGTGAATTGATAGTAGAGGTTTGGAAGATTGAATATTTCTTTAATCCGGAGAGGATTCTTTCTTCTTTAAAAGAGAGTATTAGAAGAACAAAAATAAATCAACAAATAGAAGAGTTGAAGAAAAAACTTCATGAAACAAAAGATCTTTCGGAAAAGACGAATATTACGTCTCAAATCATACAACTTTATTCTAAACTAAAAATAGTAAATTGAATAGTAGATTACACAATATTTTAAAAATGGATTTTATTTGTTTATTAAGCGATCTAATAACGTTCCCTATGGAGGTAAACTAATCGATGGAAAAGCTTAAGAAAAAGATAGATTTTTCAGAATTAATAGAAGAAATTGAAAAAATAGAGATTGTTGATCAAGATAAAATTAGGGTTAAAAGAGACAAAGAATGTTATATAGAAGAACTTGAAAAAGGTTTGGAAAACCTTATTGAAATAGCCAAAAAGAAAAATAATACCATAACTTATCAAGATATAGATGAATGCATACCTCATAATTTATCAGATGTAATTGATGGTAACTTTTTAGAAAAGATTCATGAAAAGCTAGAATCCGAAGGAATAGAAATTATGGAATCTTTTCCAGAGGACCAAGCCCAGGAGGAAGAAGAATTTTTTAACGAGGGGTTAGAGGAGCTTTTTCAAGAAAGGGAATCGCAGATCTTTGATAACTCCGCTGTAAATGAACCCATAAAGATTTATTTGAGGGAAATAGGTGGAATCAAACTTTTAACCCCTTCGAGGGAAAGGCAACTTGCGATAAGAGCTAAAAAGGGTGACAAAAAAGCCAAAGATGAATTGGTGAAAGCAAATTTAAGATTAGTAATAAGTATAGCCAAAAGATATACTGGAAGAGGATTAACCTTTTTGGATTTGATTCAAGAAGGGAACATTGGCTTAATTAGAGCTGTAGAAAAATTTGATTGGAAAAGAGGTTTTAAGTTCTCAACCTACGCTACTTGGTGGGTTAGGCAAGCAATAACAAGAGCTATAGCCGATCAAGCGAGAACAATTAGAATACCTGTTCATTTGGTTGAAACTATAAATAGGATGAATATAGTTATTAGAAAACATCTCCAAGAAACAGGTGAATATCCCACTACCGAAAAGTTAGCAGAATTACTGGATAAACCGTTGGAAAAGATGGATGAGATTTTATTGGCAACTAAAGAAATCATTTCCGTTGATGCGCCTATAAGTGGTTCAGATGATGAAGAAGCTTATATAGGGGATTTTTTAGAGGACTCTGAAGCTGATCAACCAGAGGAAATTGCGGTAAGAATGATACTTAAAGAAGAAATTGAAAAAGTTTTAGAATCCTTAAGGCCCAAAGAAGCAACGGTGTTAAAAATGAGGTATGGTTTGCTTGATGGCAAGATGAAAACACTCGAAGAGGTTGGAAACTTCTTCAATGTCACAAGAGAGAGGATAAGACAGATTGAAGTAAAAGCTTTAAGGAAGTTAAGGCATCCCTCCAGAAGCTTGCAATTAAAAGAAATAAGCGATATGATAGAAAAGAAAGATATATAACGGGCGAAGGGGTGCAAATATACAATATGATATTTAATAGGAGTGTAAATACATGGAGAAAAATAAGGGGAATGATTTCCTCTTTTTGGAAAAAAGGTTCCCCTCTTTTCTAGAAAATGAGTTAGATGAGGAACAAAAAGAAGCTGTTATAAAATCAGAAGGAAGATCGATAATAGTTGCGGGTCCCGGCTCTGGTAAAACTAGAGTAATAACCTATAAAATTGCCTATTTGTTGAATAATGGAGTTAAACCTGAGAATATTTTACTAGTTACCTTCACTAAAGCGGCAGCAAAGGAAATGATAGAAAGAGTAAAGAATGTAACTAACAGAAACATGGACAAAATGCTTGCAGGTACCTTTCATCATATATGTAATTCTATTCTCAGAAGGTATGCTACGATTTTAGATTACAAAAATAATTACAGCATTCTCGACAAAGAAGATTCAAAAGATTTACTGAAAATGGCTAAAAGCGAGTACATCAAGGAAATCAGTGATAATTACAAACTTCCCAAAGAAGAAGTAATAATGAAAATTATAAGCTATTCATGTAATACATTAACCTCTTTAAGAGAAGCCATACTTGAAAGAGCTCCCTATTTGTTGAATTTTGAAAGAGATATTGAACAAATCTGGGGTATATATACCCAATTAAAAAAAGATATGAACGCCATGGACTATGACGATCTATTAGTAAATACTTTAGTTTTATTCAAAACTCATCCAGAAGTACTAAACAAGTGTTCAAGCCAATTTAAATATGTTTTAGTTGACGAATTTCAAGATACGAACAAAATTCAAATTGAATTGGTTGAGGCTTTATCCTCGGTTCATGGGAATTTGATAGTTGTTGGAGACGATTCTCAAAGCATATATTCTTTTAGAGGAGCTTTATTTAAAAACGTAAAAGATTTTATAGAAGATGACAGAACAAAAGTTTTCAAAATACAAAGTAATTACAGAAGTACCTCTGATATAGTAGGTTTTATTAATCATTTAATACCTTCTAACTCTGTACCTAAAGTCCTCAAGCCTATAAGAAAAAGTTATTTAAAACCTTTTGTTGTGGAAACTTTTGACGATTTGGAACAAGCCGATGCCGTAACCAAAATCATAAAAGATAAATTAAAAGAAGGTTTAGATTACAAAGATATCGCTGTACTATATAGATCACATTCACTATCTATGGTATTACAGCAAAAATTGGATTCAAAAGGTATTCCTTACAGAATACTATCGGGATTGAGATTCATCGAAACCGCACATATTAAAGATATATTGGCTTTTTTAAAGGTATTAAACAATCCTTTGGATAAGATTTCATGGATGAGAGTTTTAAAATTATTTCCTGGGATTGGTAACAAAACTGCATCAAAGATCTATGAAGAGATAGAAACTCGAATAAATGAGGAAAACGATAACATCTCAAATATATTGAAGGAAACTGAAATAAAAAAGTTCAAAACACCCCTGGAATTATTGACAAAACTTTTTGAAAAGAAAGAAAGTAGTCCTGATGAGTTGATAGATGTCATTTATCAAGATTTCTACCAAGAATATTCTTTCTTAACTTTTACTGATTCTAAATCAAGGAACATGGATATTGAAAGATTCAGTGAAATTGCCAGTCGATACGATTCCGTGGGTGCTTTTATAGAAGATTTGACGCTCAGTGAAGAGCTAGGGGTAATACCCGCGAACGATGAAAAAAAGAACGCCACGAACGGGGTCAATGATGAGAATAAGTTAACTCTCACAACGATTCATGGAGCAAAGGGGTTGGAGTGGAAAGTAGTTATTCTCATATCGGTGAATCCAGGAGATTTTCCCAACGGACTTGCAATTAAAGAACAAAAATTAGATGAAGAAGAAAGGCTCTTCTATGTTGCCATAACAAGGGCAAAGAATGAATTATACATTTTGAAACAACTGACTGGAACGACCAACCCTTATTTAAGGAATTCATTTTATTTTGTAAAAAAGGAAAACGATTTTATCAAAAAAATTCCTGAGGGAATGGTCAACCGTTTGAAAATCAATTATAAATAACGATAAATTATTTAAATTGTTATATTTAATTAATTTTTAATTAAGGTCTAATAATGTAAAATATCCACTGGCGTTTTCTTATTTTTTCAAATATACGAAAAATATATATATTTTACTAATATAAATTAAAATAAAGCAGAAGGAGGTGAACTCTCATTTTTGAGGGCACTTATTTAGTGGCTTCCCTTGAAATGAGAGAAATCTAAGTGCCAACGATTAATCAATTAATAAGATATGGAAGAAAATCTGTAAAGAAAAAGACCAAATCTCCTGCATTACGAGGTAACCCTCAAAAACGAGGTGTTTGTGTAAGGGTATCAACTATGACCCCGAAAAAACCTAATTCAGCTTTAAGAAAGATTGCAAGGGTTAAACTATCGAATGGAATTGAAGTAACTTGTTATATACCTGGAGAAGGTCATAACCTACAAGAACATTCTAACGTTTTGGTAAGAGGTGGAAGGGTAAAAGATTTACCTGGTGTAAGGTATAAGATAATCAGAGGAGCTTTGGATGCTGCTGGAGTTGAAGGTAGAAAACAAAGTAGAAGTAAATATGGTACCAAAAAACCAAAGGCTTAATAAGGAGGTTCTTTACTGAATGAGAAGAAGAACTGCTGAGAAAAGAAACATAGTTCCAGATCCCGTTTACGGAGATATTTTACTTTCTAAATTTATAAACAGGTTAATGTATGATGGGAAAAAATCTTTAGCTCAAAAAATAGTGTATTCTTCTTTGGAAAGATTGGCTGAAGCAACAAAAGAAGATCCAATAGAGGCTTTTCATAAAGCGATAGATAATGTTAAACCTGTGGTAGAAGTAAGATCAAGAAGGGTTGGGGGTTCAACATATCAAGTACCTTTTGAAGTACCTGAAAACAGAGCCACATCTTTAGCTATAAGATGGATAGTTACTTCTGCACAATCAAAAAAAGGAAGAGATATGATTAGTAAATTATCTCAAGAACTGATAGACGCGTACAACAATACGGGACCTGCCGTAAAAAAGAAAGAAGACGTTCACAGGATGGCTGAAGCGAATAGAGCTTTTGCACATTTCAGATGGTAGTATAGCAGTTTTAGGAGGGATTGTTTTGAAAGAAAGATTATACCCCATAGAAAAAATAAGAAATATAGGAATAGTTGCGCATATAGATGCAGGGAAAACAACTACTACCGAAAGAATTTTGTTTTATGCGGGGACAAAACACAAATTAGGGAATGTTGATGAAGGTACAACTGAAACAGATTGGATGGATCAAGAAAAAGAGAGAGGGATTACCATAACCTCCGCTGCAACGTCCGCCTTTTGGAAGGATCATAGGATAAATATAATTGATACACCAGGCCACGTTGATTTTACGGTTGAGGTGGAAAGATCATTACGTGTTTTAGATGGGGCGGTTGCCGTTTTTGACGCTCAAGTTGGAGTTGAACCACAATCTGAAACTGTTTGGCGGCAAGCTGACAGGTACAGAGTGCCGAGAATTGCTTTTATGAATAAAATGGATAAAATAGGAGCGAATTTTTTTAACGCTATACAAACAATGAAAGATAAGTTGGGTGCGAATCCTGTTGCTTTGCAAGTTCCAATAGGTTCTGAGTCGGATTTTGAAGGTGTAGTTGATTTACTAACTATGGAAGCACTTTATTGGAAAGATGAAAGTGGCCAAACAATCGAAAGAACCAGTATTCCAGATGATTTAATAGATTTTTGTGAATCGAAGAGAGAAGATTTAATTGCCGCAATTGCGGAGGTTGATGAAGATATAATGGAACTTTATATAGAAGAGGAAGAAATTCCCCTGGCTAAATTAAAAGAAGCGATAAGAAAAGCCACTATTCAAAACAAAATAGTACCTGTTTTTTGTGGAAGTGCTTTTAAAAACAAAGGTATACAACCCGTGTTGGATGGAGTTATCGATTATCTGCCGTCGCCATTAGATATGCCCCCTGTTAAGGCGTTTGATGAAAGGACGGGGGAATATGTAAAAGATATTCATCCTTCCAAAGACGAAGATTTTTTTGCGTTGGCTTTTAAAATAATGGCGGACCCTTTTATTGGTAAGTTGACTTTTGCTAGAGTTTATTCCGGTACTTTAAATAAGGGCAGCTACGTGGTCAATACAACTAAAAATAAGACAGAAAGGGTATCTAGACTTGTTTTTCTCCATGCTGACAAAAGGGAAGAAGTTGATTACATAAGGGCTGGAGACATTGTTGGATTAATTGGCTTAAAGGATACTTCTACAGGGGATACACTCTCAGATAAAGAATGTAATATAGTTCTAGAAAAACTTGAATTCCCAGAACCTGTTATTTCGGTCTCCATAGAACCTGAAACCAAAGATGATGAAGCAAAATTGGGTAAAGCCCTAAATGCATTAACAGAAGAAGACCCAAGTTTAAGAAGCTACGTCGACCACGATACTGGAGAAACCATATTATCTGGAATGGGAGAATTGCACTTAGAAATTATCATTGAGAGAATTAAAAGAGAATACAAGGTGAACGTTAAAGTAGGTCAGCCGCGTGTAGCATATAAAGAAACAATAAAACTTCCAGCCGAAGCTGAAGGTAAATATATAAGGCAAACTGGAGGTCGTGGGCAGTACGGACATGTTAAACTTAGAATTGAACCGCTGCCTTTGAATAGCGAAAAAGAATTCGAATTTGTTGATAAAATAGTGGGAGGAGTCATACCAAAAGAATATATACCAGCCATAGAGAATGGTGTTAAGGAAAGTATGCAAGATGGCGTCTTATTGGGATATCCAATGGTGGCTATTAAAGTGGAAGTTTTTGATGGTTCATACCATGAAGTTGACTCTTCAGAAATGGCCTTTAAAATAGCTGCATCTATGGCTTTTAAAGATGCAGTAAAGAGAGCCAAACCAGTTTTGTTAGAGCCTGTCATGAAAGTGGACGTTACAACTCCTGAAGAATACATGGGAGATATAATTGCCGATTTAAGCTCAAGAAGAGGAAGAGTAGAGAGTTTTGAAAACGTGGGAGGAACGAATACCAGAATAATACATGCCCATGTTCCATTATCAGAATTATTCGGATACGCCACAGTAATGAGATCTCTTTCGCAAGGAAGAGCAACCAGTTCGATTCAATTTTCTCATTATGAGGAGGTTCCGGAGCAAGTAACTCAAAAACTCTTAAGTAGAGAATAAGTTCAATAATAATTTATAAGGAGGAGATAGAACAATGGCTAAAGAGAAGTTTGTTAGGGAAAAGACACACATGAACGTAGGAACTATCGGTCATATTGACCACGGGAAAACAACTTTAACCGCCGCTATATCCAAGGCTTTATCTTACAAAGGCTGGGCAGATTTTACACCTTTTGACATGATAGATAAAGCTCCTGAAGAAAAAGCAAGGGGAATCACCATCAACGTTTCACACATTGAATATCAAACAGAAAAAAGGCATTATGCACATATAGATTGTCCAGGTCATGCGGACTACATAAAAAATATGATAACCGGGGCAGCTCAAATGGATGGAGCTATTTTGGTTGTAGCCGCAACTGATGGTGTTATGCCACAAACAAGGGAACATGTTTTGTTGGCAAGACAGGTTAACGTTCCCGCTATAGCTGTTTTTATAAACAAAGTTGACATGGTTGATGACGAAGAATTAATAGACTTAGTAGAAATGGAAGTTAGAGATCTCCTAAGTAGTTATGAATTTCCTGGAGATGAAGTCCCAGTTGTTAAAGGTTCTGCCCTAAAAGCATTGGAAGAAGATAGCCCAGACGGTCCTTGGACACAAAAGATATACGAACTTCTAGATGCAATTGATAATTACTTTCCAGATCCAGTCAGAGAAACTGATAAGCCTTTCTTAATGCCCATAGAAGATATTTTCAGCATTACTGGAAGGGGAACGGTTGTTACTGGAAGAATCGAAAGAGGTGTTGTTCACACTGGAGATCAAGTTGAAATAGTTGGTTTGAGCTATGAAACAAAAAAGACTGTTGTAACCGGTGTTGAGATGTTTAGAAAGATATTGGATGAAGGTGAAGCTGGAGACAACGTCGGATGTCTTTTAAGAGGTATAGAAAAAGATGAAGTAAAAAGAGGTCAAGTCCTCGCCGCTCCAGGTTCAATTACTCCTCACAAAAAATTCAAGGCTGAGGTATACGTATTGAAAAAGGAAGAGGGAGGAAGACACACACCCTTTACCAAAGGTTACAGACCTCAGTTTTATATTAGAACAGCAGACGTTACAGGAACTCTTGTAGAATTTTCCAGCGGTGCAGAGATGGTAATGCCTGGTGACAATATCAATATGACAGTAGAACTGATTTACCCTGTAGCCCTTGAAGAAGGGATGAGATTCGCTATAAGAGAGGGTGGAAGGACAGTAGGAGCCGGTGTTGTTACAGAAATAATTGAATAATCAATTTGAATGTATTATTGTACGGGGAGCTTCAGCTCCCCTTACTAATGAGTTAAAAGGAGGCTTTTTAAAAAAATATGGCCAATAATAAGTACATAAAAATTAGATTGAAAGGATACGACCATAGATTACTAGATGAATCATCAAAAAAAATTATTGATGCCGTAAAAGATACCGAAGCTAAAGTTTCTGGTCCTATTCCATTACCAAATAAGAGAACTGTATATTCGGTAATAAGATCCCCACACAAATATTCATATTCAATGGAACAATTTGAAAAAGTTGTTCATAAAAGAGTTATATATATCTACAATGCTTCATCAGATACGGTTACTAAACTGTTGAAAGTCAATATTCCAGCAGGAGTATCTGTAGACATAAAGGCTTAATGCCATTGTAAATCTAAAAAAATTAAGACGGATATCATTCGGGCTCTGGAGGTGTGAAAATGAAGAGTATTTTAGGTAAAAAAGTTGCAATGACACGAATTTTTAAAGACGATAAAGCCATCCCGGTGACAGTTATCAAAGCTGGACCATGTGTGGTAGTTCAAAAGAAAACCGTAGAAACAGATGGATATAACGCTATACAGATAGGTTTTGAAGAGATACCGGAAAGAAAAGCAAACAAACCATTGATGGGTCACTTCAAAAAGGCACAAGTGCAACCCATGAGATATTTAAGGGAATTTAGAGTAGACAATGTCGATGATTACGAAATCGGTCAAAAAATTGATGTATCAATTTTTTCTGAAGGAGAAAAGATTGATTTAATAGGTAAATCAAAAGGCCGAGGATACTCAGGAGTTATGAAAAGATGGAACTTTTCAGGGGGAGAGAAAACTCACGGTTCAAAATTTCATAGAGATCTAGGATCAACAGGAAATGCATCCTATCCTTCTAAGGTATTCAAAGGGAAAAAAATGGCTGGTCAATACGGAAATGAAAGGGTAACCATTCAAAACTCAGAGGTAGTTTACATTGATGTACAAAACAATCTAATAGCGGTCAAAGGTGGAGTCCCAGGAGCGAGGGGCGGATTAGTAACAATAAGAGAAGCCGTTAAGGCTAAACGCCCAAAAATGAAGTAAGGAGGTCAATTAAAAAATGTCACAGATAGATGTATACAACATTAAAAATGAAAAAGTGGGAACGTTAGATATTAAAGATGAAATTTTTAATATCGACCCAAATATGGATGTACTATATAGATACGTGGATATGCAATTAACCAACAAAAGGGCAGGTACAGCTTCGACAAAAACTAGAAGTGAAGTCAGGGGAGGAGGCCGAAAACCGTGGCCTCAAAAGCATTTAGGTAGAGCAAGAGCCGGATCAATTAGATCTCCTATTTTCCGACACGGTGGAGTAGCTTTTGGACCAAAACCTAGGGAATTTCACAAAGATCTCAACAAAAAAATGAAAAGATTAGCATTAAAATCTGCATTGAGTGTCAGGTATAGAGAAAATAACTTAATTGTTTTGGATGATGTTAAATTTGAAAAACCTAGAACAAAAGATGTAAAAAATATTTTGACCCAATTTGGTATGGATGGTACAAAGGTCTTATTTTTATTTCCTTATAAGCAAGAACAATACGAAAACTTCAAATTGTCTGCAAGAAATTTACCAAAGGTGAAAGTAATTATTGCTGATAATCCTGGACAAAATAAAAAAAATGTGGATGGTTTGAATGTATTTGATTTAATAAACAATGAGAAAATTGTACTTACCAAAGAAATGGTGAATAAAATCGAGGAGGTGATCGGCTGATGGAGCTTCAAAAAGCGTACGATATTATTACTAGGCCGATCTTAACAGAAAAAACTTATTCTCTCATGCAAGAACGAAAATATACATTTGAAGTTGCGAAAGATGCTACCAAACCAGAAATAAAGGAAGCCATCGAAACAATATTCAAAGTCAAAGTAGAGAAAGTGTACGTAATGAATATGAAGCCGAAACCGAAAAGATTAGGAAGAAGTGAAGGATATACAAGAGGATGGAAAAAAGCAATAGTTAAATTAGGAGAAGGTTACGTAATTAGAGAATTGCAAGGCAGTTTGTAAGAGAGGTGAATAAATAATGGCGTTAAAACAATACAAACCCGTAACACCAACGCGAAGATATATGACGACTTCTGATTTTTCCGAATTATCAAAAGTCAAACCCGAAAAAAGTTTGTTGGAACCTTTGAAAAAAACTGGAGGAAGGAACCATTACGGTCGAGTTACAATGAGGCATCGTGGTGGTGGACATAAAAGAAAATACAGAATAATCGACTTTAAAAGGAATAAAGAGAATATTCCTGCAAAAGTTGCTTCAATAGAATACGACCCCAACAGAAGTGCAAGGATAGCTTTATTGGTATACGCCGATGGGGAAAAAAGGTATATATTATCTCCCAAAGGATTAAAAGTTGGAGAAACTGTAATGAGTGGTGCAAATGCTGAAATCAAAGTTGGCAACTGCTTACCTTTGGAGAACATTCCTTTGGGTACACTTGTGCACAACATAGAATTTGAACCAGGCAGAGGTGGAAAAATAGCAAAATCTGCAGGGACCTATGCTCAGTTAATGGCTAAAGAAGGTAAATATGCACTTTTAAAAATGCCTTCTGGAGAATTGAGAAGGGTTCGTTTGAGTTGTATGGCTACCATCGGTGTAGTAAGCAACGAAGAACACTCCAATGAAGTTTACGGTAAAGCAGGAAAAACTAGATGGTTAGGAAGAAGGCCTAAAGTAAGAGGTATGGTACAAAATCCAGTAGACCATCCAATGGGTGGTGGAGAAGGAAGGAGCAAAGGTCACATTCCTAAATCCCCATGGGGGACCCCTGCTAAAGGATATAAAACAAGAAGAGGAAAAAAACAATCCGATAAATTTATTGTAAGAAGAAGGGTAAAGTAGACACTTTGGATGGGAAACGTGGCAAAGGG
>Ga0182240_100145_pt1 | contig 31143 bp, 28 predicted proteins | sample hydfrates4_PW_90_FD_145594 | JGI IMG/M metagenome (GOLD analysis project Ga0182240, IMG submission 145594) | Subsurface microbial communities from deep shales in Texas, USA - hydraulic fracturing test 4_PW_90 | ecosystem: Environmental > Aquatic > Deep subsurface > Shale gas/oil reservoir >...
TAATTAGTTTCATAAACAAACTTTAAAATGGCTTATCTATTTTTATTCATTAAAAGCATTTTCAATATATTTTTCAGCTTGAACAGCTGCTATCGCTCCATCAGCTGTAGCTGTAACAACCTGACGTAATGATTTTTGTCTAATATCCCCAGCGGCAAATACTCCTTCTACATTAGTCTTCATATCTGCATCAGTTATTATATATCCACTTTTATCCATATCTATGATACCCTTATAAATATCGCTCTGGGGTATATAACCAATGAATGGAAATACTCCAAAGGTTCCATCTTCTTCGTCTGCCTTGTATTCTGTTACCTCACCAGTTTCTCTGTTTTTCAATACTATGGATTCAACTATACCGTCACCTTTGATTTCTTCTACTACAGTATTCCATATCCATTCTATCTTTGGATTTTTGAAAGCCTTTTCCTGAATCGATTTAGCTGCCCTTAGCTCGGCCCTTCTATGTACTATAGTAACCTTTCTTGCAAACTTGGTGAGATATATTCCCTCTTCTACAGCAGTATCTCCACCGCCTATAACAAACACCTCAAGGTCAGTGAAAAAGTCTGCGTCACAGGTAGCACAGTATGAAACTCCCTTACCTGTAAGTTCCTTCTCTCCAGGTACTCCAAGAAGTCTTGGTTTTGCACCTGATGCAATAATTACTGATTTAGCCTTGTACTCTTCATTCTTTCCTTTTATTACCTTAATTTTTTCGTTGAAGTTTACTTCTACTACTTCATCTTTTTTTCTCTCTGCTCCAAATTCTTCTACTTGCTCTACCATTCTTGCTATAAGTGTTGGTCCAGTTGCTTCACGGATTGAGCCAGGATAGTTGGCAACTTCATTGGTAGTTACTATCTGTCCCCCAGCCTTATCCTTTTCTAATATCAAAGTCTTCATTTTTGCACGGGCTGCATATAATCCTGCCGCTAGCCCTGCTGGCCCTCCACCTATTATTACAACATCATATAAATTTTGCATACTTTAATCCTCCTCTTCTTAAATTTTTTTGTTTTAATAAAATTGGTCCATACTTTCCACGGCACTTTTTATCAGATGGTAATCTATAAGTCTAAAATCATCTAGTACCTTCTCTGTCCAGTTTGGAGGTCTCCTTCCTTCTATAAATTTTTTGGCTGTATCTGTACTTTCTTCTATTATTGCAAGGGATTTAAAATCAACTGGACCTTTTTCTATGCTGATTGCTACTGATTTAAAAGGAGTTTCATTAGGTTTCACACTTCCGGATAATGGATGGGTTAGAAGTTTATGTCCCTTATGTACCTTATCCCTTACATATTTTAAAATATCCAAGTAACTATAATCTTCTTTAAAGATTATATCCATTTCTTTACTAAATTTTTCATAAACTAAGCTATTATTTGTAATTATCGTTTTTTTCAAGTTATTCACCTCGTATTTATAGCCAACTTTGTCGGCAAACGTTTCCAAACAATATGCTACTAAATATTATTTCTTAAATTTAGCTAACTATTTAAATATTAAATAAATAAATTTTGCTTAAATAGCCAACAAAAAAGGAGCAATAGCTAACACAAGGTTGCCATTTGCTCCTCTGTCTTCCACCTGAGAGTTTCTTTCAAGCAAAGCCTGAAATTGCCCCTTCGGCGCCCTAAGGCTTTCCAGAGTACTGTCTAGGTACGGTCCTTTTGCCTGAGAACTTTGTCATAACGGGCATCGTTATAACTTATACCTTCGGCGGTCATATAAAATGACTCTCTCCCGAACCTTTCATCCAGTAATCTCTATGGGAATTTTTTATAAAACGAGTTTAGTTATAATTATATTCTATAGTCATTATATAAAATTGTTAAAGGTTTTACAATACCATTTTTCCATTTATTACTCTTTTTTATTATTTATTTTACTTCTATCAAATCGTACTCCTTGGTTCCCAATCCTATTTCTTCTGCATATGAAAAGATGTAACTTGCATTTACATTTTTATGCATATGTTTAAATTTATCTTGACCAGGCTTAATATCCTTACTTACTCTAGAATTAGGCAAAGGCATTTCACTATTTATGAGGTCATAACAAGCTTTATCAATGGCAACGGGATCGAGAGATGCCAGCACACCTATATCTCTGACTATCGGAGCATCACTCCATGGTACACAGTCACAAAGTGGTGTAACATTCATAACAAAGTTAATGTATCCTACTTTGTTTTTTTTGTTTTTTACTGCTCCATAGGCATATTCCGCCATTTTCTCAAGAAAAACATCTGTATTAGATTTCCATTGAACCTTTATTGCTCTTTGATTACATGCAGTAGTACATTCACCACAGCCAAAACATTCTTCAAGGTCTATTTCAGCTTTCCTTTCTTTATTCATACTAATGGCATCTTTAGGGCACCAGTTTACACAGATACCACAGCCTATACATTTTTCAGAGTTAACTTCTGGTTTTACATCAGAATGCTGCATTTGTTTTCCCGCTGCAGTTGCACATCCCATAGCTAAATTTTTTATGGCTCCACCAAAACCTGCTAACTCATGGCCCTTACAGTGGGATAATACGACCATAGCATTAGAATTGTATATCTCACCTGCAATCTTAACTGTATTAAAGTTTTTCTTTTTTATCTCTACATCCATCACGTTTTTACTAAACAATCCATCAGCTATAATTACAGGTGCACCTACAACGGAGTAGGCAAAACCGTTCTCAATAGCAGTTACTAAATGATCCACACTATTAGTTCTACTGCCTGTATAAAGCGTATTTGTATCAGTTAAGAAAGGTTTACCCTCATTTTCTTTAATTTTATCTACAATTTGTCTTACAAATATAGGATGAATATAAGCATTATTTCCCTTTTCACCAAAGTGAAGTTTAACAGCTGTATGGTCTCCTTTTCTAATGATTTCCTTTAAACCTGCTTTATCAAATAATCTCCTAATTTTATTTGATAGGTTTGTTTTTTTTGAGTCTGATCTCAAATTTACAAAATATACTTTGCTTGACAATTTAATCCCTCCATTTTTTATAGTTTAGTTTATTGAAAATTGAGCCTTTATTCTTTTTCTCCTATAAAAAACACCGCCAATGTTCCGGGTCCAGCGTGACTACCTATGGTACACCCTACTTCAGCTATTACAATCTCTGAGGGGCTAAGCTCTTTAATTATTTCATCCTTTAATACGTTAAGCCCTTTAATATTTGATGCGTGTCCCAGCCCAATACTAGCACCTTCCTTAATGCCTTTTTCTTTACATATTTCTATAATTCTTTTTATTAACTTTTTATTTCCCCTCACCTTGTCTAAAGGTTCCACCTTTCCGTCAACTATCCCCAATATGGGCTTGACATTCAATAGGGTTCCCAATGCCATTTTTGCAGCGCTGAGCCTTCCATTTTTATGCAGATATTTTAAAGTATCCACGGAAAATATTTGCTGTGCTCCCTTTATCATTTGATTTACATGCTCAAGTATATCTTCAAGTGGTTTGTCATCTAAAGCCATTTTAGCTGCCTCTACCACGATCATACCACACCCATAAGAAAGGGATCTGGAATCTATGACAAATACATTATCATAACCTAAATCTTCTTTTGCAATCACTGCAGATTGGTGAGTGCCACTTACTCCTCCAGATCCATTAATTATTATAACGTACTCGTATCCTTCTTCTAATGAATTTGTGATTGCTTCCTTAAAAGCAGAAGGCGGTACCTGAGAGGTAGTTGGTATCTCTTCAGCTTCTTTAAGCTTATCATAAAATTCTTGAGGAGTTAAGTCTATTCCATCCTTGTATTCAATACTTCCAAACCTAACTGTAAGAGGAAGTACGGTAATGTTCAGTTTTCCAGCAAGCCCCTTTGGAATGTCAGCTAAACTATCTGTTATAATTTTAATTTTTCCCATTTTATCACTCCTTTAAGGTTATTTAATAAAGGCAACTGCTACACAACCTGGACCCGCATGGGTCCCTACCACTGCTCCAACTTCTCCCTCAATAAGTTCTTTAACGGAAAAATTATCTGTAATTGTATCCCGTAATTGTTTAAAATATTCGTAGTCGTTAGAATGGTATATGCTTACTATTTTATCTTCCAACTCTAATCTATTCTCTTTAATCCAGTTAACTATCCATTTTATTGCTTTTTTTCTTCCTCTAACCTTGTTTTCTAACCTGAGTCTACCATCATCCATTGTAAGAATTGGTTTAATATTCAAGAATTTTCCTATCATCGCTTGGGCTTCCGATATCCTTCCGCCCATTTTTAGATATTCCAGGTTATCGATTATAAATTTACATACCATGTTTTCTCTCATATACTTGAGTCTACTGATAATTTTTTCTCTATTTTCTCCATTTTTAGCCATTCTGGCTGCCTTTATCACCATCAAACACTGGGAAAGTGTAACTGCCTTTGAATCAAAAACGGTTATTTTATTGCTTTTAATAAAGTTCATAGCAGTTACGGCTGAATTATAAGTTCCACTTAATCGCGAAGACATAAGTATTGCTATTACTTCATCTCCTGCGTTTATGGCATTTTCAAATTCTTTCAAAAACTCACCAGTTGGAACCTGAGAAGTAGAAGGTAGTTTATCAGTTTTAGCTAACTTATCAAAAAACTCCTTTGATGTTATTTCAATTCCATCTCTATAAGAAGCATCTTCAAAATTTACAGTCAAGGGCATTACTGTAATATTTAATTCTTTAGCTATTTTCTTAGGCACGTCTGCAACACTATCTGTAATAATTTTTATCCCCATGTATTCACACCTCTCAACATATTATGTATTAATATAAATTTCCAAGATTGGAATAGAAGTAAAAAAGAACGTAGTCACAACACCTAAAATTAACTCGCCTTACTAGTTCCTTATAGATATCCTTCAATAATCCTCTTCAGGCTCCGTAGAAAAACTGTCTTAATAGAAAAATTTAGAGGTAAAAAAAGCTCTTCAAAGTCGCTTCAGAGGAAACATTGAAAGATATTTAAAGCTATACTGTTAGAGTAACTAGCACAAGAGGTTAAAATTAACTCTTTTATAAAAATAATATAATTATTTGGTCCTTTTTACAAGAGAAAACCCCTACTGATAAATACGCAGGGGTCTTTTCAAATCTTATTAAGCTAAGTCTTTAGACTGTCCTTGATTAGATTTCCTATTACAGTGCTTCATTGCCTCTAATACTGCTCCTCTAAAATTATTTTTTTCTAAGGAAATTACGGCTTCAATTGTAACGCCGCCAGGAGTGCATACCATATCCTTTAATTCCCCAGGATGTCTGTTTGTATCAAGAACCATTTGTGCAGCCCCAGCTACAGCCTGAGCTGCCATTTTATAGGCCTTATCCCTCGGTATTCCACTGGCTACCCCTCCATCCGCAAGAGCTTCTATAAACATAAATACATATGCCGGTGAAGAGCCGCTTATAGCTGGAATATAGTCCATAAGGCTTTCATCAATTATTTCTACCTCACCAAAACTTCTAAACAGCTTGACTACTTCATCCAGTTCTTCTTTAGTAACATTTGAATTATAAGTAATTGCAGTCATTCCCTTTTTAACGAATGTTGCAACATTTGGCATGGTTCTAATCACCTTAGTATCACACCCAAGCCTTTCCTCAATATAGGTCATATCTATACCTGCCGCAATACTTACAATCAATGCTGACTTCTTAACACTATGCTTGATTTCATTTATTACCAAATCATGTAATTTAGGCTTTATAGCTAATATTAAAATATCCGCATATTCAGCTACATTAGTATTTTTACCTGTAGTGAGCACATTATATTTCTGAGATATAGCTTCCAACTTGGAAGAATCCGGATCGCTAACCATCACATTTTTTTCGTCTAATATGCCTGACTCAATTACTCCTGCTATAATTGCAGAAGCCATATTTCCACATCCAATTAGTCCTAAAGTTAAGTTCATATGCTCCCCCCATCTATCTACATAGTTTGTAACCTTGAATTCCAATCGGGCTCTTGGTCTTCCCTATTACATTATACCCACAACCCGTCACCAGTAATCTTTTTTTCATTAGCTATTTTAAGTTTTATAGTTACGTACCTTTACATAATAACCTAAAAATATTTTTTTTGCAATTTGTAATTTCATGATTTTTTTACATTTAATTTACTTATTGAAATTTTTTATAGCCTCTCTTAATTCCTTCATCATGCTTTCAAGTTCTTCTATAGAACTTGAAACGTGTTCAATAGAAGCCAGTTGTTCTTCTGTCGATGCTGCAACCTCCTGGGTATTGGCAGCTGACTGTTCTGATACCTCTCTGATTTCATCTATATTATTTGTTATCATATCTGTTTCTGCAGTTATTATTGTAATCTTATTCTTAACTTCATCTAGGCTATCCTTCGTCAAATTAAATGATTCTATTATCTCACCAAAGGAAGAGGATACTTCCTGCATAGCTACTTCCCCTTTATCGGCTTCTTTGTTGCCTTCTTCTATTGAGTATAGTGCTTTTTTAATGCTTCCTTGAGTTTTGTCAATCAGTTCTTTAATATTGTCAGCAGACTTAATGGATTCTTCAGCCAGTTTCCTTATTTCATCTGCTACCACTGCAAATCCTTTCCCTGCTTCTCCCGCTCTAGCAGCTTCAATGGCTGCATTTAACGCCAGTAAATTAGTTTGTGTAGCGATTCCATTAATCATCTCAACAATCTTACCTATTTCACCTGAAATCTCTTCAAGTTCGTTTATTACATGGTAGGATATATTGACGCTTTCTCTCACTTTTCCTATTTGTTCAACCAATAAATTCATCTTTTCATTACCTTCTAATGCAACTCTACTGGTCTTATTAGCACTATTTACAACATTTGTAATATCATCCTTAACGTTTTCAATATTAGCAACTACTTCCTTAGTGCTTCTTGCTGACTTTTCTGTGGATTTAACCTGTGCCTCAACTCCACTAGCAACATCCTGCGTAGCCTCAGCAATTTGTTCTGAAACCTCCGCCACCTGTTTAGCTGTTAAGTTTAATTCTCTTGTATGTATGAATACAGATTCAGATACATCGTTTATTTTTTGTATCATATTTTTGAGACTGATCATCATGGTATTAAAACTCTCCGCAAGAATTCCTATTTCATCCTTTGACTTGACTGAAATTTTTTCATTCAAATTCCCCTTAGCAACCTTCTCCGAAATATTAGCTAAGTAATTTAATGGTTTAACTAGTCTTCTTATGAAAATCGCTAAAAGCAATCCTCCTATTACAAAAGTTATCAAAGTAATAAAGATAGATCTAGTTAATATTGTTTTCTCTGCATTATCAAGATTTTCTAAAGATAATCCAACATTTACAGCTCCTATGTGTGTTCCATCCTTATACAGGGGAACTAGTACGTCATAAACCCATATTTTATTTTTATACTTGTATTTTGAATAGTATGTTTTTCCCTCTACAGCCGCTCTTTTACTTCCCTCATCTGTGAGGTCTATACCAATTCTTGATGTATCACTGTGGGCTATAGCCTTTAAATTTTTACTTATTACAAGGGCATAAACCACATTTTCTTTGTCAGCTATCTCCTCAACAATTTTTTGTTTCCCCATATCGTTCTTTATGGCCTCAACCTTATCGGCTGAAATGCCTATTTGAACAATTCTGCCATTTTTCAAAGCCACAGCCCCATATTTATAGAATTTATCATCAACGGTACTTTTTCTTATCTTTTCCACTATAGCTTCTTTTTCTCTATTAAAAAGGGGAGTCATAGCATGTCCCTCTAAATATTTATAACCTATATTGCCATCTAAATTGGAGAATATAATTTCTCTACTGGAATCAGTAACATTTATCTCGGATACACCTACTTCCTTTGCAATCTCTTTTAGGTACTTATTTGTAATCTCCTCCTGCTGGCCTATCAAATAAGCTGTAGATTTTATTTTGTCAGCTAATAGATCTTCTAAATATTGTTCTGCAGTGTATGTATTTTCTATTTGTTTTGCCATGTTCTTTACCAGGGCTTTCCCATCCTCTTCTAGTTGCTTTTCTATTTCTGTTTTTACCGTCCGTAATGAGATACTGGTTAACAAAGAAAGTGCAACTAAAAAAATTAACAATGAAGCCAATATTATTTTAATACTTATTGATGTCTTTTTTTTCTTCATTTTGTTTAACATATTTTTTCTCCTTTGTATAATATAGTTTGTAAAACACTTCAAAATAAATATCCTATCTAATAGTTTTCATCTACTTTTCCTACCTAGTAGCATGAAAACTAAAAAAGCTTGTATATTGAAAAACAATTTGAGATAATTGTTCTCGTAAACAGATAGAGATTTTCGTATCCCTCCTTGAGGCTTAAGTCCTCCTAAAAAAGAGTGATATCTCTGCTTTACGAGTTTTTGCGAATAAGCTGGATGTTGATTAGCTAAAGCTAATTCTTCGTATGTCTAACAAGGCTGTAACTTGTAAAGATTAGAGTATATATCTATCTGTAATTTAAATTTGTGAGGTGTTTTGTATGATTATAGTAGGTATCGATATAGGTAAATACAATCATGAAGCTACAATTATTGATATTCAGGGTAATATTATAGGTAAATCAATTAGATTTTCTAATTCTCATCAAGGTACAAATAAATTACTTAAATATATAAGAGAAAATAACCCCTCTAACGATGATATAATATTTGGTCTAGAAGCTACAGGTCATTATTGGTTAGCCCTTTATTCACGTTTATTAAGTGAAGGCTATAAGATCAATGTAATCAATCCAATACAATCTGATAGCTTTAGAAATCTATATATTAGAAAAACTAAGAATGATTCTAAAGATTCTTTTATCATAGCTGAGGTTATACGCTTTGGAAGATTTACATCTACTAAACTTTCAGATGAAAAAATATTAGCCCTTCGTCAGCTATGCAGATATAGAACCTATATGGTAGACCAAATATCAGATTTAAAACGTAAAGTAATTAGTGTTCTTGACCAAATTTTCCCTGAATATTCAAAGCTTTTCTCAGATGTTTTTGGCAAAACATCAAAGGAACTTTTACTAAATCATACAACACCTGAGGAAATAGCAAATCTTGATACAGACTACTTAACAAAACTTTTATTAAAATTAAGTAAAGGCAGATTAGGTTTTGAAAAAGCTACTCAAATAAAAGAGACTGCTGCAAATTCGTTTGGAATTAAAATAGCAACTGACGCCTTTACTTTTCAGATAAAACAACTACTAGAACAAATAAAGTTCATAGAAGAACAACTTAAAGAACTTGAAGAAAATATTTCTGCCAATTTTCAGACCTTCAATAGTCCATTAACCTCAATACCAGGGATTGGACCAGTTCTTGGTGCAATAATTCTTAGTGAAATCGGTGATTTTTCTAGGTTTAATAATGGAGCAAAACTAGTAGCATATGCAGGCATAGATCCTACAGTTAAACAGTCTGGAGAATTTAACGGAATTCATAACAGAATGTCTAAAAGAGGTTCACCATATCTTAGACGAGCTATATGGATGGCTGCTACAGTTGCTGCATTTAATGACCCTGTTTTAAATGAATACTACAACAAGAAAAGGTCTGAAGGTAAACATCATTTAACTGCCATAGGAGCTGTCGCTCGTAAGTTAACCTATATTATTTATGCTGTAATGCGTGATAATAAAGAATACACCCCAATGGCTTAAATGTTAAAGTATACATATACCAAACCCTTCGGGTTATTAAAAATAATAACCTCTTTTTGTCATGCAAATTTTTAGTTGTTTAGTTATAATGATTTTTTCAATTATGTTACTTGACATTTAATAGCTGGTCTTTAAGGGTAAACATCATTTTTTTCTATAGAGCTTATGTAGTGTCAATTTTTTAACATTTCCGAGCCAAAAGTAGCATGATTCTAAACCCTGGTTTTGCACTGTATATTCCTCATATAAAAATATCCGACACACATGTCAATTTTTTGACATGTGTGTCGGATATTCGTCACTCCTCTAAATTATAGATAACCAACTTGTAATTTTAATGAATTAAAGTAAAAAATAAAAGACAATAACTTATATGATTATCGTTACTCCCTATTCGGTTAGCGGCAATCTTTAGAGTTTTTCCTGTCACCTGTAACCCGTGACCTGTAACCTTTTTATTGAAAGTGATGAAATCTTATGTCTCATCTATACAAAGCTTCACATAATCCCGTAGCTTTCTAATTTATAATATAAAGTGCTTCTAGGAATATTAAGTATTTGGGCCGCTTTGACCTTATTGCCCTCAGCAATTTCCAAAGCTCTATTAATCGTATCTATTTCTATTCTTTTCTTTGCTTCATTTAAATCAAGGGGATATTCTTTATGCAAAGTCCCTTTCTTTGCTTCGGTAAGTATATAGTCAGGAATGGAATCTTTATTTATTACATTATCTTTACTCATAACGGTTAAATATTCGACGGTATTTTTTAATTCTCTGATATTACCCTTCCATTTATGATTTTCTAATATATTTATTACTTCTTTATCAATGTGTGGCAGCTCAATATTGTTTCTTTTACATATTTCCTTTAAGAAATGATGTATTAATAGTATAACATCGCCTTTTCTTTCCCTGAGGGGAGGAAGTTCTATTCCTACCACATTTAATCTATAGTATAAGTCTTCTCTAAATGTACCTTCTTCAACCATCTTTTTAAGGTCTTTATTTGTTGCAGAAATTACTCTTACATTCACATTAATATTTTTTTCTCCTCCTACTCGTCTAAATTCCTTTTCCTGTAAAACCCTTAAAAGCTTTGCCTGCATAAATATTGGCATATCTCCTATTTCATCTAAAAACAGTGTTCCATTATTGGCTAGTTCTAATACTCCTACCTTCCCTCTTTTTTTTGCACCTGTAAAAGCACCTTCTTCATATCCAAAAAGTTCGCTTTCAAATAGTTCCGGGGGTATAGCACTACAGTTAACGGGAACGAAAATACCCTTTCTGCCGCTATATTCATGTATAGCTCTGGCAAATACTTCTTTACCAGTTCCACTTTCTCCCGTTATTAGTACTGTTGTATCGGTCTTGGCAACCTGTCTAGCTATTTCAATCTTATCAAGAAGTTTATCACTTCTTCCAATTATGCTTCCAAAATTATCGCTGGAAAATCTTTTCACTTCGTTTTTAAGAAAGTTTAGAGTAGTATTAGCCCTTTCCAGTTTCTGGGATAGTTGTTTTACTTCAGTTACATCTCTGTCGGTAGATACGGCACCCACCAATTCTCCATTTACAAATACCGGTAGAGCACTTATTATTATATAGGAACCTTCTCTAGGAGAATGGTATACATTGCTTATCTCTTTTCTAGTTTCTAAGACTTTGACTAATATGGCATTAGGAAAGAGTTCTTTTACTTTTTTACCTATGATTTTTTCGGCCTTAACGCCATATAGCCTTTCGGCTTTTTTGTTCCACAATATTACTCTTCCTCGCCTATCTACAGCACAAATTGCTTCGTGGATATTATTAATTATGTGATTAAGTTTAACGCTTATTTCCTCCATCTTCATGTAAAAGTAATCCCTTACCTCAGCATCCCTTATTACGCCAACTAATTTACCATTTTCTAATACAGGTAGTCTCCCTATTTTATTTTCTATCATGATATTCCTGCAATCAAATAAAGTGTCTGTTTTTCTGGCATAGATCAGATTTGAGGTCATATATTTGCTTATAATATCTTCTTTTTTATTTTCTATACCCTCTATCCTAGATAGATCGGTCAGTGAAAGTACTCCTTTTAAATTATGCTTTTTATCTACCAGAAAGACTTCTCTTAAATTTTTCTTCAGCATTTTTACTATTGCCTCTTTTAGCTTGCCATCTTCATTTAATATAATAAATCTATCGGACATAACATCCTTGACCAAAATCTTTTCTTCGAGTAAAAACATCTCCTGTTACACCTCCCTCAACAATGTAGGTGTCGAACTCTAAAAGCTATTATATATTTATTAATCATACATTTGAAATTACAACTAATTCTTTTTGGCATCAATCACTGCTAACGCTATATTGGAAGCGTGATCAGCTATTCTTTCAAGGTTACTTATAATATCGAGAAAGATTACACCTGAGGCAGGTACGCACTGTTGTTTACCTAGTCTGTCTATATGATTTGCTCTTAATTTTTTTTCCATAAGATCTATTTCCTTTTCCCTTTCAATAACTCTCTTAGCTGTTTTTATATCTCCAGTTTTTAATGATGTTAAGGCTTCCCTATAAGATTTTACTACTCTTTCATGCATTATTTGCAGTTCTTCCAGAGCTTGATCTGAAAATTTTAGTTTGTTTTCTATCCTGTATATAGCCAATTCCGCCAGATTATCAGCATGATCTCCTACTCTTTCAAGATCATTAATAGTGTTAAACAGTCCATCTATCATTTCTCTATTCTCACCTGATATTTCTTCATTTGAGACTTTCAATAGGTATTGAGCTATCTGTTTTTCCATTTCGTTTATAATTTTCTCCAACTTAAAGGTCTCCGACGCAATTTTTTCATCTCTTTTGAAGAAAGCTTCTAGAGCCTTATTATAGGATTCTAAGGCTAAATTCCCCATGTGAAGTACTTCCTTCATAACTTGAACTATGGCGATAGACGGTGTTTCGAGAATCCTATCATCAAGATACTTAATGCCCTTCATCTTTTCTTCTTCCTCTGGACTATATGGAATAATCTTTTTAACTGCATAAACCAAAAATGAAGCAAATGGAAGTAGGAATAATGTATTAGCAATATTGAACAATGTATGGGCATTGGCTAACTGTCTTTCAGGATTAACCGAAAACCTTTTAACTATATCAATAACAGGCCCGGATAAAAATATCATAAATATCCCAGTACCAATAAGATTAAATAACAAATGTATTAATGCAGCCCTTTTAGCAGTTTTATTGGCTCCTATACTTGATACCATTGCAGTTACACACGTACCAATATTAGTTCCTAAAACTACTGGAAAGGCGGCCTCGATAGGAAGTAAACCTTCACTTGCTAAGGCTATAAGCAATCCCGTTGTAGCACTACTGCTTTGAATTATTGCGGTAATAGCAAATCCAGTTAAAATAGCTAATGTTTTATCAGTAATATTGTGACCGGCAAAGCTTATAAGCAAGCTTTTAAAGCCTTCATAGTGTTTTAAAGGTTTCACAGCGTTCTTCATAAATTCCATGCCAATAAAGAGTATACCGAAACCTATTAAAATTTCTGCATAACTTTTAATTCTTTTATCAGAAGTAAAAAGCCAAATCCCTACACCTACCCCTACTGTTATAGGTGCAAGCTGGGACAGATTTATAGATACCAACTGTGCTGTAATAGTTGTCCCGATGTTAGCTCCCATGATAATCCCAACTGCCTGGGCCAAGTTCATAATGCCCGCATTTACAAAACCAACCACCATTACTGTGGTGGCACTGCTGCTCTGTACCATTACCGTAACAATTGCTCCTATTATGACCCCCATAATTCTATTGCTAGTTAATATTTCAATGATTTTTTTCATTTTGTCACCGGTAGACTTTTCCAAGCCTGAAGCCATGACATTCATACCGTAAAGAAAAAGGCCCAGCCCCCCAATTACCTCGAATAAAATATTCATATATAGCATCCCCTTTTAAAATTTGTATCAGTACTAGTTCTATAATATTTATACCATATTAGGGAACTTCATTTGCCTTAAGGCTTCATATACTACAATTGCCACCGAGTTAGAAAGATTTAATGATCGAGCTTGAGAATTATTAAGCATAGGAATCTTCATACATCTATCTTTATAATTTCTATGTATTTCTTCCGGAAGACCTGCCGTTTCCTTTCCAAATACTAAAAAGCAATCATCTTCAAATTTTATATCCGTATAGTACTTATCACCTTTTGTAGTTGAAAAGTAAAAATTGCCCTTAGGATATTTATTAAAAAAATCCTCTAAACTTTCATGTAAATGTATATCTAACAGATGCCAGTAATCCAATCCAGCCCTTTTAAGATGCTTATCTTCTATAGAAAAACCTAAAGGTTTAATTAAATGTAATCTACTGCCGGTTATAGCACATGTCCTTGCAATATTTCCTGTATTTGGGGGTATATCCGGCTGGTATAGTACTATATTAAGTGCCATATTATCTACTCCTTTACAAAAATATTTAATTCAACCTTATCATCATTTGATTGTAATGGAACACAAATAGCCTGCATTTGATCAGTGGAAATAAACACCTTGTCACCTACTAGCAAAGTAGGAGGTGTTATATCAATTTTTACCCCTGAATTATATAATAAAGTTGCTGTATTTCCAAGTATCATATTACCCAGTTCTGATAAAGCACTTTTAGACATTTCATCTAATTCCGTTACAGCCATACCACCCATCATACCCGAGACAATATTTAAAGCAACATTTTCACCAGTGCTTATCATTGCTTGTCCCTTTATATCTCCCGTTATACCTATTAAAATAATTACTTTATCACCTGAACAGGGACTTGACTTTAAATAGGGTTTGCCGACTTCAAAATCCATTTTCGTTGTTTGGTTCAAAATATCTTTACTAGCCTTTATAAAAGGATTTACGTATTTAGCCTTCAAATATATCCCTCCAAAATTAGTATATCATTATATAAAAAAAAAATTTTAATTCTTGTAAAATATTATAACATAAAAGTATCTTCTGTTTGCATATTTAACATACATATAGCAATTTTGAATCTTAATACCTATTTTTAGAACAAATACGTCTTCGACGCATTTATTGGTTCGTAGTTAGTAGTTCGTAGTTGGTAGCCCTGATTAGCTCTTAGTTCTTAGCTCTTGGCTCTTGGCAAATCCTAGTCGTTCTTTAGGGTCTTTCTTGTGGCCTGTCACCTTTTTGCCATGAGCGGTCATCAGTTAGCTGTTAGCCTTTTTAATATTTCACTGGAAAAAGTTTTTAATTTCTTGTGTCAACCTTATTTACTTTGTTCCATACTTAATAACTTCTTGCAAAAATGTTTGGTCTTTTTAACAATAATACTGAGAGTTGATCCTCTCAGTATTTAATAAGCTCCTTATTGGTTTCCATGTATATCTTTTATTTTACCCTTATCTATCACTATCTCCTGATTATAGGCTGATAAACTAAACATTTTTTCAGCTTCTTCAAGGGCAATTCCCTTTAACTCCATATTTTCAGGCTTTGCCTCACCTACTCCATCTTTATACAACTTATACAAATAGTAAACAGCCTGGGGTAAAAAGCCAAGCAACCTGGCCGATACAGTATCCACTGCAACAGGATCAGTACCTGCGATTATCAAGCCTTGACTGCCCACTGCCTTACCGGAAGAAGGCCCTGTTCCAATCATTGCTTTATCAGCACTTACTATAGTCAAATCTATGGGAATTTTCCCGCATATGGCTGCTATAAATCCGTGCAGGTCCTCGTGAATGCCCAACTTTTTCTTTGGAAAACCATGAATTTCAGCTGGAGGCCATCCTAGGGCGATGTTTTTAATACCTGCGCTCATAGTAGCTTCTTCATGATGCTTTAACTGGGTAAAGGATATCAATACATCCATGTTTTCAATAAGTTCATTTATTTCGGTCTGAGGAATATATTCATGCCCCAGATTAAGTTGCATATAAGGCCCGTAATTTAAATCTATAAATTCTACATTTTCCTTTTCAATCACTTTATCATACCCGACTGAACTTATAACCTTCGAAGTAGGATCACCACCTGAACCTGTAGCTATAATAATTTTAGAAGGATTAAAATTTTTAATATATCTAATTAAACTTCTAAGAGTTACAGGCCCTACCACCGTTCCCGTGCTGGGGTCTTTGTCTTTAACCCAGTTTGGAGTTATGACAACCCTATCACCGGCTTTAATTATGTCCTCCATAGGAAGTAAGTCTAAAGCTTTTTTTAAAGAATTTTCTTCCTGTATATCCTTCATTATAGAAACTACTGGTTTTTCAACTCTGCGATTTTGTCTCAACACCATCACCTCAATTTGTTTTTTCAGTGATAGTATTGTTAAATCTATGGTAATATATACTAATTAAATTAACCTCTTGTGCTAGTTACTCTAACAGTATAGCTTTAAATATCCATCAATGTTTCCTCTGAAGCGACTCCTAAAAGCTGTTTTTACCTCTAAATCTTTTCTATTAAAACAGCTCTTCTACGAAGCCTGAAGAGGATTATTAAAGGATATCTATAAAGAACTAGCGAGGCAAGTTATATTAGTATTTTGATATATTATAACCTTGACAATAGCTTCATTAATAATGGACGGTGAATATCAACCGCTTTAACGGGACATAATTCTTGACAGCAAAAACACCTTATGCATTCATCTAAATTCACTATAGGTCTGTTGTCAACCATTTTTATTACATGAGGGGGACAATTTTTAGCACAGTCGCTGCATCCCATACATTTTTCATGAATAAATACCGGTTTGGGCTGCAAAAGTCCGTTTATTATATCTCTCATAAATTTAGGTAACTTTCCTTCCAGTAAATCTAAACTTCTTATTTCAGGAATAACGAAATCATTTAGTATAAACTCCTCTATTCTATCACCCTTTAATTTAATATCATCAAGGTTACCTTTACATAATCCTCTTTCTACACATCTTTGAACAGTTGGTACTTTAGTGGGCTTTAAACCTATAATAGATGTTGCTACTACATCTAAATGGTATGGGCTCGTGGAAGCGATAACTGCCCCTACCTTCCTTGGATCTCCACCACTAGGACCAGCCCCTTCCATACCAACTATACCATCCATAAATGATAAGACAGGATCAGCTACTAAACATATATCTACTAAAGCATTTGAAAAATCTTTATTATTAGGCATTCTCACGTGATACTCTGCTTTATCCAGTCCAGCAACTATACCAAACATGTTCTTCACTGCCCCAGTAAACATCATCATACCATGGGTTTTTAATTTTGATACCGATATTACTTTGTCTACTTTCTCTAAAATTTCAATAGCTGTTATTCTCTTTAATATTAATCCGTTCTCATTTTTAATGTCTACTGAATTAGTATTATAGTTTAGAATCGCTCCAGTATCCTTAGCTACTTCCTCCATACCGCATACCTTATATATTCCTTTAAGGATTTTTTCATTAAATGGTCCTCCAGGACTGTCTCCAATTATAACCTTTACTCCATGTTCAATTAGAATTTCTGCCAAAGCTTTAGCAAATACAGGATGAGTTGTAGTTGCTTCTTCAGGTTTCTTTTTCATAAGTAAATTTAACTTAAGCAAAGCAGTCTCTCCGTGATTTACATACTTTTTAACACCACCAAGATTTTCAAAACTTTTTTCTAAAGCCTGTCTAACCTTTTCATATCTATAATCATCGCACTTTATCAATGAAACTATTTCCACGGTATCACCTTTTTCTTTGTGTGATTTTTTGTTTTATGCTAATAATAGAACTAATATACCCAGCGCAATTCTGTAGTAAGCAAAGGGGGAAAGATTTCTTTTTTTTATATAATTCATAAAGAAGGCTATTACCAAATAGGCTACCGCAAAGGAAACAAAGGTACCAACAGCCAGCACAAGCCATTCATAGGAAGTAAAATTAAACCCCATCTTAAATATCTTTAGTCCAGCCGCACCTATCAGAGTTGGAATTGCTAAGAAAAAGGAAAACTCTGCGGCTACCTTTCTAGAAAAACCTAAAAACAAACCTCCTATAATAGTTGAAGCCGACCTTGACATTCCTGGCCATAGGGCCATACACTGAGCAACTCCAACTAAAAAGGCCTGTTTATATGTGATGTTTTTTTCTGATGTAACTTTTGTTATCTTAACTCTTCTTTCAGAGTAGAGTAAAAGCAGTGCTCCTAAAATCAAAGCTACGGCAACTACAGTAGTATTGAAAAAGTGTTCATCAATATAATCTTCAAAAGTCAGACCTAAAATCACGGCAGGAATAACTCCAACTGCAACCTTAAACCATAGAGAGAAATATTCACCTAACTCTTTTTTATTTCTAAAATTTGGAAAAATCTTGTCTTTAAAGTAAATTAAAACCGAAAATATTGCTCCTACTTGAATTACAATTGCAAATGAATTTGCAAAATCACCTGTAAAGTCGAGATATTTGTTTGCTATAATCAGATGTCCCGTTGAAGAAATAGGTAAAAATTCAGTTAGTCCTTCAATTATTCCCAATATAATTGCCTTTATTATCATTTTTTTTACCTCCGTATCAATAACTATGTGCACTTTAAAAGTATAATTTATAGAGCTATAAAATCCTTATATTTGCCTATATTTTATTTTAAAGTTATATGAAGCAAATAACAACTAACATTTATTACTTTTTTAAGAAATTATGATCTTTGAAAAGAAAAAGCCCACTCTTAAGTGAGCTTTTTTAATGCATTATAGTTAGCTTGTATAGTTCTTTCTATATCTTCCATAGTATGTGCAGCTGAAACAAAGGATGCCTCAAACTGTGATGGTGAGAGATAAACTCCCTGTTTTAACATCTCTTCAAAATACTTGGCAAATTTTTTAGTGTCACTTTTTACAGCAGTATCAAAATCATATACATTTTCATCAGTAAAATATGAGCAGAGCATTGAGCCTACTCTATTTAACGTAACTTCTATGCCAAGCTTTTTTGCATTTTCTTTGAACCCTTCTTCCAGCATTTTTGATTTTTTCTCTAATTCTTCATATATAGAGGGATTGTCCCTAAGAATCCTTAGAGTTACAAGTCCTGCCGTCATGGCTAGTGGATTTCCTGATAGTGTCCCTGCCTGATAAACAGGCCCTGAAGGTGACATTTGAGACATTATTTCCTTCTTCCCCCCGTATGCACCTACAGGAAGTCCTCCACCGATTATCTTTCCAAAGCATGTAATATCAGGGTCTACGTTATAGAGGCTTTGAGCACCGTTATACGCTACTCTGAATCCCGTCATGACTTCATCAATAATAAGCAGTGCACCATTTTCCTTTGTTATTTTTCTCAGAAAATCCATGAATTTTTGAGCTGCCGGCACAACTCCCATATTTCCCGCTATAGGCTCGATAATCACACCTGCAATCTTATCTCCATATTCTTCAAATATTTTCTTCAATCCATCTATATCATTGTATCTTGCAGATATGGTGTTTTTTACTATGTCGGCCGGTACTCCAGGACTGTCGGGAACTCCATGGGTCAAAGCTCCTGAACCTGCCTTTACCAAAAAACTATCGGAATGGCCATGATAGTTACCGATAAACTTGACAACCATGTCCCTTCCTGTATATGCTCTAGCAAGTCTTAGAGCACTCATTGTTGCCTCAGTTCCCGAATTCACCATTCTAACCATATCTACCGATGGTACTGCTTTGCAGACCATCTTTGCAAGTTCTGTTTCCACCTCTGTAGGAGCTCCAAAGCTAGTACCTGTCTCTACGATTTTACTTAGTGCCTCTACAACTTCTGGATAGCAGTGCCCTAAAATAAGTGGCCCCCATGAACCCACATAATCTATGTACTCATTGCCATCTATATCGTATATTTTGGAACCCTTTCCTTTCTTAATAAAAGGGGGATTTACAGTAACAGATTTAAAGGCTCTAACGGGACTATTTACACCACCTGGTATATATTTTTTTGCCTCTTCAAAGGCCTTTAACGATCTCTCGAGTTTCATTTATCTTCCCTCCTGAATCCATCTTGCCATATCCTTTGCAAAATAGGTTATGATAATGTCTGCTCCTGCCCTTTTCATACTTGTCAGTGACTCAGTAACTATGGATCTTTCATCCACAAGCCCTTTCTCTATTGCAGCTTTAATCATGGCATACTCACCGCTTACATTGTAGGCTGCAATAGGAACGTTGTAATTGTCCTTTACTCTTCTTATTATATCTAAATAAGCTAGAGCAGGCTTTACCATCACTATATCTGCCCCTTCCTTCAGATCCAACTCTATCTCCCTTAAAGCCTCATCAGAGTTTGCAGGATCCATCTGGTAAGTCCTTCTATCTCCAAATTGTGGCGTTGAATGGGCAGCTGCCCTGAATGGACCGTAAAATGCAGATGCATACTTTGCGCTATAGGCCATTATGGATACATCTTTATAGCTGTTATCGTCAAGAATTTTTCTGATTGCCGCAACCCTACCATCCATCATATCCGATGGTGCAACCATATCTGCCCCAGCCTTAGCATGAGACAATGCAATTTTTGCTAGGTAATTCAATGTCTCATCATTGCTTACATCATAATCATGAATGATTCCACAGTGGCCGTGATCAGTATATTGACACATACATATATCAGTGATAACCAATATATCTTTGTTAATCTTTTTGATTTCCTTGATACCTTGCTGTACTACTCCTGTGTTGCTGTAGGCTTCACTTCCAAATGGATCCTTCTTATCTGGAACTCCAAACAGTAAAACAGCCTTTATTCCCAGACTATATATTTCATCAATTTCCTTCTCAAGCATATCTACGGAGAAGTGATAATTTCCGGGAAGAGTTGATATTTCTTCCTTTATTTTTTCTCCTTCAACCAAAAATAAAGGGTAAATAAAATCATCTACATTTAACTTTGTTTCTCTAACTAAACTTCTGATACTACTGTTTAATCTCAACCTTCTTGGTCTATTTATCAGATTCACTATTTTACACCTCCTCCCACTTGTTAAAATACTCCAAGATTCCATTTACCAAACCCGGTATATTATATTCTCGAGCTATTATATCCACCTTAATACCTAACTCCCTTGCAGTTTGACCTGTAATCGGTCCTATAGCTGCTACAATAATTTCATTGATTAAATCTATGTTTTCTTCTCCCAGAACTCTATAAAAATTCCTTACCGTAGAAGAGCTTGTAAAAGTAATTACATCAATTTTGTTTTCTTTAATTAATCTTATAAGTTCTTCCCTATCATAATCAGGAATTAAGGTTTTGTAAACAGGTATATTATCCACCTCTGCACCTAGCTCTTCTAATTCTTCTACTAAAACTTTACGTGCTATATCAGCCCTTGGAAGAAGTACCTTATCTCCTTGCTGAACCTTATCCTTTATACTATCTACTATGGCCTCTGCCCTGTACTCCTTGGGAACGTAATCGACTCTGAGTCCCATATCCTCAAGTGCCTTAGCAGTTGCCGGACCAATAGCACATAGCATTGCATTATATAATGCTCTTACGTCAGATCCTAATTCCCTTAATCTCTTAAAGAAAAACTTGACCCCATTGGCACTGGTGAATATAATCCATCTGTATTTTCCGATTTCATTAATCGCTCTATCCATATCATCATATTTGTCATTTTCTATAATCTCTATGGTTGGAAATTCTATGGCCTCACCACCTAGTTCCTCTATTTTTTCGGAAAGCTTACTGGCCTGCTGTCTTGTGCGAGTAACAAGCACTTTTTTTCCGAAAAGAGGTTTTTTATCGAACCAGCTAAGGGTATCTGCAAGATTAACTACTTCCCCTACTATTATGATAGCTGGATTTTTAAAGTTATTCTCCTTAACTCTATTAGCTATATCCTTTAGAGTTCCCTTTAAAATCCTCTGTTCTACCGTAGTTCCCCTCCTAATCACAGCAACGGGTCTATCAGGAGATTGACCATTTGATATAAGTTTATTACATATGTCTCCAATATTCTTTATTCCCATTAAAAATATTAAAGTTCCTTTAAGTTTTGCCAATACTTCATAATCAAGAGATTTATCTTCCTTTGTAGGATCTTCATGACCGGTAATTACATGGAAGGAAGAGCTGACATTTCTATGGGTTACGGGAATTCCTGAGTAGGCAGGAACTGAAATAGCAGAGGTTATTCCAGGTACTATCTCAAATTCTATACCGTTTTCAGCTAAAAGACTTGCTTCCTCTCCTCCCCTGCCGAATACAAAGGGGTCTCCTCCCTTCAGCCTAGCAACCACCTTTCCTTCAAGGGCTTTATTCAATATAAGTTTGCTTATTTCCTCCTGGGTATAGGTGTGGGCATTTGGAGCCTTACCTACATAAATAAGTTGAGCATCTTTTCCAGCATATTTTAAGAGTTTCGAATTGGCAAGCCTATCATATAAAATCACATCGGCCTTCTTTATGGCTTCCAAGCCCCTTAGGGTAATGAGCTTATAATTTCCCGGCCCGGCACCTACTAAGTATACCTTTCCATTCATTATACATCACCTTCTATTTCATTAAGTATTTCCCTTCCACCTTTTGTTAAAACCTCTTCTCCAACTTTCCTCCCCAGTAATTCATAATCCTCCATCTTTGCCTCATCATAAACCCTTACAACTTTCTTTCCGTCCAGTGAAGCTGCCATGCCCACCATTTTCATACAATTATCTTCTATAAAGCCATAAGCACCGATGGGTACATGACATCCACCATTTAATGTTTCCATAAATTTTCTTTCTGCTCTAACCGCATATTGAGTCTCTTTGTGACTTACCTTGGATACCATAGATTTTATAAATTCATCATCGCTTCTTATCTCTAATCCAAGGGCACCCTGTCCTACTGCAGGTATAAGTTCCTCTATATCAAAAAATTGAGATATATGCTTAGCCATTCCCATTCTTATAATACCTGCAGCTGCTAATATTACGCCATCTAAATTCATTTCATCAATTTTATTTATTCTAGTTTGTATATTACCTCTTATGGGTTCTACTACCACATCATTTCTTAATGCTTTTATTTGTGCTCCCCTTCTTAGACTGCTGGTTCCTATTCTGGCTCCTTCTTTTAATTCGGCAAGTTTCTTGCCATCTTTAGAAATGAGTACATCCCTTACGTCTTCTCTTTCCGTTATAGCTCCAATCTCCAACCCTTCAGGAAATTCACTAGGTACATCCTTCATACTGTGAACAGCGATATCTATTTCTTTTTTTAATAATGCAATTTCGATTTCCTTTACAAATAAACCCTTACCCCCTATTTTGTTGAGAGTTTTGTCAAGTATTTTGTCTCCTATGGTTTTTATCTTCTTAATTTCAAAGTTAATCTCAGGATATATCTTCTTGAATTTTTCAATCACTATGTTAGTCTGAGTCAGAGCAAGTTCACTACTTCTGGTGCCTATTATTATCTTACTTCTTTTCATTTAATTCAGCTGCCTTTCTCAAAAAAATATCATATAATTCCTTCTTCAAATCAATATCTTTTTTGTTCTTTATGTATTTGTCAATCACATCTGAATAAACTAGCTCAAAAAAAATCTCCCTGCGATGATGAATATCTCTAACTTCCTTCTTAACCATATCTCTAATTTCTCCCAATATATCTATGTACTTGGAGTACTCTTCCGGATATTTTTTCTCTAGTTCCTCCCGTATCTTTCTAGATAGAGCAGGGCTTTTTCCGTTGGTAGATATGCTTATGTTCAAATCGCCCCTCCTAACATTGGCAGGAACTATAAAGTCACACATTTCGGGCTTATCTACTACATTAAGAATAATTCCTCTCTCCCTACATTCTTCCAAGCACTGACGATTAATATAATCATTATCAGTAGCAGCGTACACCAGAAAACTACCCTTTAGGTCTCCATATTGATACTTTCGTCTAATGAGATATATTTTATCTTCTTTAGAATAGTTATTTAATCTTTCAGTAATAGAAGGACTAATTACTTGAACATTTGCACCATATAACAGCAGTGAATCTACCTTCCTTTCTGCAACTTTTCCTCCTCCTACTACCGTACATTTCTTCCCACTTATATTCAGCATAATCGGATAATATTTACCCATAAATTTCACTCACCTTATTTATAACTTCCTCTATGGTACTGCAGACATTTTCCGTATACTGAGTAGGTCTGGCAATCATTAAAACTGATATACCACAATTCATGGCTGCTTCCAGCTTTTCCTCAGTTCCTCCAATTTTTCCACTATCCTTAGTAACTAATATATCTATTCCATATTTTTTAATTATTTCCATATTTATTTCCTTCGAAAAAGGCCCTTGCATTGCAATTATATTTGAAGGTTTAAAACCTAGTTTTTCACACTTCTCTATTATACTACCTAAAGGCAATACCCTTACAACAAGTCTTTGAGTCGGTATTTTCTGAGTAAAAACTTCTAGGGTTTTGCTTCCAGTGGTTAGAAGCACCTTGCCATCTTGTTTACTTAAAATTTCAGCTGCTTTATAATAGTCCTCAGCCCACTTGATTATATCTCCATATTTTTTAAAACTGCTTTTCTTTCTTTGATACCTTATACAGGGAATTTTCATAGTTTTGCAAGCTTTGGATATATTTTTACTGGCCTCCTCAGCGTAAGGGTGAGTCCCATCAATTGCTAATTTGATTTTATTGTCTTTCATAAATTCAATCATCTCATCACAACTAAGTCTTCTACTGAAAACCTTAAGCTCCATGCTTTCGTCAAAAAGGCTCTTACCATAATCTGTGGCTGTAGTTACAACCAAAGGATAATTTCTTTCGTATAACTTATATACCAAATCCCTTCCATCCTTCGTACCACTTAAAACTAGTATCATTTGAAGTAACCCCTCGGTGTTACCATTTTACCTTTAAATCTATAGGTATTTGAATTTCCAATTATAACTATTGTAAACATATCTATCTCATGTTCTAACATATTTTTTAAGTCTGTTACAATTATTTTTTCTCCATCTCTTTTGGCATTTCTCACAATACCTACAGGAGTATCGGGTTTTCTATGTTTTGATATAATCTCCCTTGCTTCGATAATTTGATTAACTCTTTTTTTACTCTTTGGATTATATAGGGCTATAACGAAATCTCCGACAGCAGCGTACTCAACTCTCTTTTTGATTACCTCCCAATCCGTCAGAAGATCACTCAATGATATTACTGCATAATCATGCATTAGGGGCGACCCTAATGAGGCTGCAGCCGCATTAGCCGCCGTTATACCAGGTACTATTTCTATCTCTATATCGCTTTTTCTTTTGTGGGAAAGCTCCAGTAAAGCTCCTGCCATTCCATATACTCCAGGGTCACCGCTACTCACAATAGAGACCACCTTACCTTTTTCTGCCTCATCTATAGTTAAATTACATCTTTCTATTTCTTTTTTCATTCCTGAGTTTATAACTTCTTTTCCTTCCAGCAAATCCTCTATTAAGTCAATATAGGTCCTATAGCCTATAACGGTTTCCGACTCCTCTATGGCTCTTAAGGCCATCAAACTCATTTGTTCTCTATTACCTGGTCCGATTCCTACTACATATATCTTGCCATCTTTACTCACAGCATATCCCCCTCTTTATTATAGGTTTGTTATATTTAAGTAAACAACTTTAATTTGTTTTGCTCTAAGGATTTTAAGGTTTCTTTTTACAACTCTTTTCCGAAAGCCCAAAGAGCTCCTTAGTTACTCTTGCAAATAACTCTCCCTGTTTATCTTCTCCTGCCCGCTTAAGCTCAATAAGTGGTTTTTTAAATATCTTCTTAACAAGACTTTTGGTAAAAAGCTCAATCTGCTCTAAATCCTTCTGATTCAAATGCTGATTCCTCTCAGTAAAAGCCTCCAATTCCCTATTAACAATATGAGAGGTATATTGCTTTAGATCCTTTATGACTGGGTAAATAGGCAGGCAGTTATACCAGTTTTCAAATTTAATACAATCTTCGATAATAATCTGAGAGGCAATTTTAGCAGCCTTCATTCTTATTTTAAAGTTTTCATCCGCAACGCTTCTCAGCTTATCCAGCTCGTATAAAGATACTCCTTCAAGGTCTCCTATAGAGTATTCAACATCCCTAGGCAGTGCTATATCAATTATACATAACTTATTTTCAGGAACATAATACTTAATGAATTCTTCCTTTGTCAAAACATGATGGGGAGCACTGGTTGAAGTAATTATTATATCAACTTGTTTAATCATCCTATATCTGTCATGGAAATCTACTACCCCTATTTCATCATATCTTTTTGACAAATCTACTGCATGACCCTTTGTTCTGTTTGTTACATATATTTCCTTAACTCCTTTATATATTAAATTTTCAATAGCTATTCTGCTCATTTTACCTACACCGATAACTAAAACTTTTTTGTCAGTTAAATTCTTAAACATTTTCTCAATGAACTTTACCGCTATTGTACTTATCGAAAGAGAGTTTTCGGATATTTTAGTTTGTCTTTTTATTTTTTTTGCAGTAGTAATGGCTTCCCTTATCAGAGTATTTGTAATAGAACCCGTGGCACCTTTCTCCAGTGCATACTCATGGGCCTGTCTAAGCTGACCTAGTATCTGGTCTTCTCCTATTACCAATGAATCTAATCCTGCAGCTACGTGAAACACATGTTTTACGGCCTTGTCTGAGGATTTTGTGATGAAATAGTTTTCCATACTCTCTAATTCCAGATTGAAAAAACTAATATAAAATCTCTTTAGTTCGTCAATTCCCCTGTCAATATCACTTACCACTGCAATAATCTCGCTTCTATTGCAGGTAGAAAGTATAATATATTCTTTTATAAAATGAGCTCTCTTTAGTATTTCAAAGGCTTCTTCCTTTTTACTTTCTGCAAAGGAAACTTTTTCTCTTATATGAATTGGAGTCTTTTTATGGTTTAAACCTACTACTACAATATCCATCTAAACTTCACCTTCTTCTACAACGGCTACTGTAATACCGTCGTATTTGGTTTTATTTAATACTAATTTTCCGCCATTAGATGATAAAACTGCAACGGGTTCAGAAACTGCACCAACCCCTATAGATTTCTTCACAAAAGAGGATATTTGAAAATTGTTTTCTATTTTCTTTACCTCTTTACTATCTATTATAACAAGGGGTACTTTAAAATAATCTGCAGTCTCTTTAATTCCATTCTCATCCTTTTTTACATCTATCGTTGCAATATGTTTTATTGACAAAGGACTTCTGTTAATTTGTTTTAGTGATTCCTTCACTGCTCTTACTATCTCTTCCTTTCTTTTACCCTTCCTACAACCTATACCAACAACCAGATTCGGAGGCCTTAGAACCACAGTATCTTCCGCCATATTTTCAACACTGTCTTTATTAGTAATATAAATTAGCCCTTTCACATACTTTAACTCTTCTTTAATTCCTATAATAACCAAATTATCAGGTAAGTCCATATTTAATTGAATTTCTGAAATTATTCCTACTTTTTCACCATTTACTATATGGGCGGTTACTTTAGTTGCTTTTTTTAAATCTTCTATCCTACAATTCAGCTTCATAGCCATTGTGTCAATGGCCAAGGTATTGTTTACATCTGAAGCCGTGGTTATTACGGGATTTCCATTTATCCTCTCCGCTATATCTAAGGTATACTCATTAGCTCTGCCTAAATGACCGGAAAGTAGTGAGATTACATGTCTGCCTTTTTCATCCAAAACCACAACGGCTGGATCCCTCATTTTATCCCTTAAATGGGGAGCTATGGTTCTGACTACAATTCCAGTGGCCATAATAAATATAAGACAATCATATTTGTTAAAAATATTACTTATTAAGTCTTTAATGTCATTTTCTATCTTATGTATATTATCTCCTTTTATATCAAATTTTTTATTAATATACAAAACAGCATCTCTATATTCCTTCATGAGCTTAAGACCAAGCTCTGCTGCACCTCTGGTCAACGTAATAATAGCTTTACTCATCTTTAGCCCTTCTATATCCATGGCTGAAACCCTTGTCGTAAAGCTTTGAAAGCTCATATTCATCCCCTAAAAAATCGCCTACAAGTATTTGAGCCGTTTTAGTAATATCCGCTTCTTTTACTTTATCGGCTATATCTTCAAGGGTACCAACAACAATTTTTTCATCATTCCATGAAGCCCTCTGAATTACGGCTATCGGCGTATTCAGAGGATAGTGAACCAATAGTTTTTCTACCAACTTGTCTATCATATGTACCGAAAGAAAAACGCACATGGAGGCTCTGTGTTGTGCAAGGCTTTCAATACTTTCTTTTTCAGGAACTGGAGTTCTGCCTTCCATTCTGGTTAGTATAACAGTTTGTGATACTCCAGGCAAAGTAAATTCCTTCCTAATAGAAGCAGCAGCAGCTACAAAGGAACTCACTCCAGGAACGACCTCATATTCAACTCCCTTTTTTTCTAGTATGTCCATCTGTTCCCTTATGGCTCCATATATGCTTGGATCACCAGTATGAACCCTTGCAACTGTTTTTCCTTCTTTTATACCCCTTTCCATAACCTCTATTACCTCTTCAAGAGTCATGGACGCACTATTATAGACCTTTGCATTTTCCTTTCTATTATTAAGTACTTCCTTATTCACTAGGGAACCTGCATAGATTATTATATCAGCCTGGGCTATAATCTTAGCTCCCTTTACTGTAATAAGCTCGGGATCACCGGGACCTGCACCAACAAAAAATACTTTCATTTTATCCCTTCTTTCTTTTTACTTTCTTTATTTGAAATTCATAAGCGCTGTTACCCGTCACCTTTCTTAGCAGATATTATATATATCGGATTTAAAGCTTCCATCATTGTATATCTTCCAACCTGTTTTCCCTTAGACACCATAATAGATGCTATGTCTATATTAGTAAAGTTTATTTCTGTTAATATCTTTATAGATTCATACAACGTTTCAATCGTAATGGCATTTAGTACAACTACGCCCTCATGGGTTAATTTCTCTTTGCACATTTTTAAAATCTTTTTTAATTTTCCTCCACTTCCACCTATAAATGCCCTATCAAAACTTTTAAGCTTTATTAATTCCTCTTCTGCGTATCCATAAATAACTTCTATATTATTAACTCTAAACTTCTCAATATTCTTTTTAATTAGTTCTACCCCTTCAGAATTTCTCTCTATTGCTGTTACTTTACCCTTTCTGCAAATTAAAGCCGCCTCTATTGAAACGGAACCTGTTCCTGCTCCTATATCCACAACATGGTGTTTTTCATCAAGCCTCATCTTTGAAATAGTAAGGGCCCTTATTTCTTCCTTAGTCATAGGTACTTTGCCCCTGATGAACATATTGTCGGGAATACCTGGGGTTTTAAAGTTCCAATTACTCATCATTTTCTATCACCACCACTGACATGCCTATATCATCTATACGAGTAATTTCTTCCGGAAGTCCCCTTATTATCCTTTCGTTTTCATATGAAAGGTTTTCTCCCACAATGATTCTTTTATTTTGTATCCCTTCCTCTAATAACCTAGAGGCAATATTAGCCGGAGAATTTTTATTATCCGTAAGTAAAATAACGCTATCATAACTTTTTGTAAGGTTTATTATGTCCAGGTCCCTTCCATGGACACTTCCCACATAGGAATTATGCCAGGATTTTTTCAGCTTTGCCATTAGATACTGATAAGAACTAATACCTGGAAGCACTTCTATATCCTCGTCCCCAAAATATTTTTTTAAATAATTTAACATGCTGTAAAATCCTGTATCTCCCGACAAAAGCAGTGAGATCTTTTTTTCTTTCATGTTTTCTTTAATATAATCGACTATTCTACTAAGCTTTGAATCTATATAAATCAATTCTTTTTCTTCATTTGCAAAATCTTTTAATATTCTTTTACCACCTATAAGAACATCACTTTCTTTAATTTTTCTTAAGGTTATAGGTAAAACATAGTCTATATTTCCCGGTCCCATACCCAATACATTTATTTTATTCATCAAAATTCCTCCAAAATCTCATTAGCCCTGTCACCTATGGCCAGAATTCCCCTATTCATAGAAAACATAACTACTCCAACATCCAATTGACCGTAAGTGTAACTAATACATTTATCTTCCGCTTTTTTACATAGTATTTTATACAGCCTATCATACCCATGTCTATCTATAATCTGAAGGGCTGACTCAGTTGTTATGCAGCCAAAGACTTCTTTAATTACCTCCTGGGATGCTCCAAGTAGTGCAAGATTGGAAGCAATTATCTCCATTCTTCCGTCTGCTACCTTGCTGTGGGTATTAAAAATTCCCCCTGCCAACTTCACAAGCTTCCCTATGTGTCCTATTAAGACTACCTTTTTTATGTTTTCCTCAATGCATTTATTAAGCATAAAGCCTATGAAGTTGCTAGTCTTATGCACGTAGGATTTATCAATACCGAAATGCCTTATTGCCTTTTCCTCGCCATAATTGCCTGGAACCAAGACTACTTTATCTATTCCTTCCTTTATAATCATTTTCAGTTCTATAGCCAAAGACTCCTTAAATGCTTCATCGGACATGGGTTCAACTATTCCACTCGTTCCTAAAATAGAAATACCTCCTACTATCCCCAGCTTTGGATTAAAGGTCTTTTTAGTTATTTTTTCACCTTCAGGTGCTGTTATGGTAATAACAGCACCCTTATTTTGGGGCAGAACCTTTGCCACCTCTGTTAATATCATCTTTCTTGGCACAGGGTTTATGGCAGGCTGTCCAACAGGTACATAAAGCCCCGGCTTTGTTACATGACCTACACCTTCTCCTCCCTTTAAAACTATCTCTGAATCGTTGGTGATCAAAACCCTTGCACCTATAAGCATTCCATCGGTTATATCCGGGTCATCACCGGCATTCTTTTTTATGTAGCATACTGCACACTTGTTTTCCTCTTGAATCTCCGGCTTTAAAACCTTAAGATTCAGTTTCCAGCCCTTTGGAGTATCTATTTCAATACTCTGGATAATCCTATTGTTTACTGCCATAAATACAGCTGCCTTAGCTGCTGCAGCTGCACAGGACCCCGTTGTATAGCCGTATCTCATTTTCTTGCCATCTTTAACAGTGTATTTATTCAACATATTAATCCCCCATCTGATTTCATTGGAACCCTGTATTATAGATATCTAACTTTAAAATTTAATTTAACCTCTTGTGCTAGTTACTCTAACAGTATGTCTTTAAATATCCTTCAATGTTTCCTATGAAGCGACTCCTAAAAGCTGTTTTTACCTCTAAATCTTTTCTACTAAAACAGCTCTTCTACGGAGCCTGAAGAGGATTATTGAAGGATATCTATAAGGAACTAGCGAGGCGAGTTCTTCACATGAGCCATAAGGATTCCCAAAATCCTAATAAGTTAAGCTTTGCACTTTGTTATCTATAGCCACTATATCATATATAAGAT
>Ga0182240_100148_pt1 | contig 30697 bp, 25 predicted proteins | sample hydfrates4_PW_90_FD_145594 | JGI IMG/M metagenome (GOLD analysis project Ga0182240, IMG submission 145594) | Subsurface microbial communities from deep shales in Texas, USA - hydraulic fracturing test 4_PW_90 | ecosystem: Environmental > Aquatic > Deep subsurface > Shale gas/oil reservoir >...
TTAATCGTTCAATTCTATTTCCAAATTGTTTTGTAAATAAATAAGAAACAACAATAATAATGACGATTAGAATTAACAATACAAACATAACGTTTCTGATAATTTTGTTCAAGCCTAAGTCTAATTCGAAATCTACTTTTTTTGGGGTTAATGAAGGTAGTTCAAAAGATGTTTGTAAAGGGATATTGACTGATGTCTCTAATGTTTGGAATTCTTTGGCAATTTGAAGATATATGCCATCAAATTCATCTATTTGAAAATAAAAACTTCTCAACTGTTTGTTGATTATTTCTTCGGTGATAAATCGCTCATTTAATTTACTTTCCTTTAAAGAAACTTCCTCTTCTGGTAGATTTGAATAAACAACTTTGAAGTCTTTATCGAATAAAGTGATATATGCGTTTAGAAGTTTCGATATTTCCAACAATTTCTGATTATCGAACTCTTCTAATATTACTAAAAATCCATTTACAGTATTTGTAGCAATAGGATCAACAATGGGAAAAATTCCGATAAAATAAGGCGTAGAATCGAAAGACTTACTTTCTATAACTGGAGTCATATAACCAATGTCTAGAATTGTTTTAAATTGGTTATTTAAAAAATCTTCAATATTCAACTCTTTTGTATATTCATATCCTGGTAAATACGTTTCGGCCTTTTTTTGTACTTTATACGAAGCATTTTTTGAAGTTATTTCCAAACCATTCCCAGGAGTATCAGGACTGTTCATGACCCAAAGTTGAATGCCGTTGTACTGCTGAGATGTTACGTAAGGCTCAAGTAAACTGTATCTCTCAATCAGGGAAATAGATTTTGAAGCAGTTTTCTCTTGAATACCCGGAATAGCAGCTATCATTTTTCCTGATTTTTCAAGTGAATTTTTTTGAGTATCTATGAAATTGGTAAAAACTTGACTTAAGGTCTCTAAAGAATTATCAAAAGAATCTGTATAATTTTTTTCTAGTTGTTCAGAAAATTGTGCTTCTATGTTTTTTATTTGATTAGTTAAATAGTCGTTGTATTGGTTTAGTTGCTCTTGAATTAAAGAGTTATATTCATTAATTTGATCCGAATAATCATTATTCAAGGATTCAATCAAAGCCGATACTTGTGCCTCGTTTTGCTCAGAGTTTTTTTGAATGGCATTTGTAATATATATTACAAAAAACACACTAGGTATCAGAGCGAAAAGAATCAACATAATTCCTATTTTGTTACCAAATTTATTAAACCAATGAACTTTAGATAGGTCAAATTTTTTCATTTGAGTTCCCCCTTCCTGGAATCGTTTTCTTAAAAATTATACCATATCCGAAAAAATTAGTAAACTAAAGTAATATAAAAAGTGAATTTCACTGTTTAATTAATATTTAGAAGGATTTGCTAATTGGATGAAAGTCCAAGCAAAGGAAGAACTTATTCATGCTCATATTTGTTCATGTACAATGGTCAACTAGGTAGTAGGCAGTAGAATATAGAATAATTCAATAAAATAGACTATTACAAACAACAGGGAGTTTACTCCCTGTTGTTTGATAGTTCTTTCAAACTTTCCAATACCTCTAAAACATGATCTTTTACTCTCACATTTTCCCATACTTTTTTAATTATTCCATTTGGATCTATCAGAAATGTTGATCTGACAACTCCCCAATTTTCTTTACCGTAATTCTTCTTAAGTTGCCAAACACCAAATTTTTCGAGAATGGAATGTTCAGGGTCACTTAGCAAAATCACTTTTAAATTGTGTTTTTCTTTAAAGTTTGCATGTTTTTCTTCAGTATCGGGACTTACTCCAACTATTTGGCAATTATATTTTCTAAAATCCTCTAAGTAGTTTGAAAAATCAACGGCTTCTTTAGTACAACCAGGAGTGTTATCTCGCGGATAGAAATAGAGCACAAGCCATTTTCCAATAAAATCCCTGCTATTAATCTGATTACCATCAGCATCTTTAAGTGAAAACTCTGGGATTTTATCGCCTATTCCAAAATTTAAATATCTCATTTTAAACCCCTTCCTTTTTTTAAAAAGCGAGTCCTCCACCACCTATTCTAAATGTGATATATGGACCTGTGGGTCCAAAATTTGGTACACTTCCAATGGTTCTATCGGATAATTTCCAATCACTTACCCATCCCACTGGGGCATATGTGTACCCTGCTGCTAAACCAATAGCTAAACCTCCAGCTGCCTCATCATCACTAAAAGATAATATGTAATCAGCATTTATTCCTACTTTAAAGATAGGAAATTCGGTATAAAGAGTATTTTCGTTGAAAGTGGACAAAGTGTCTTCAAAATCTGTAGAATCAGGGTCTTGGGAAATTTTCAAGGATATTTCACCACCACCAATACCTCCAAGAACATACATTCGAAAAGCTTGTTTAGAAAAAATCAAATAACCAATATTGAATGTTCCATAACCAATGTCGAGGTGTACCGTATTCCCACTAGATTTCTCTTTAGTAGCTATACCGTATCCTTCTCCACCTATTATAAATCTTCCCATTACTCCATAACCCCCACCCCCGTTAGCCAAAGCCACTTCACTTAATTCAGGAAGTCCAGCGGCTTTTAACTGTGTATTTAATTCTTTAACATCAAGCCACTGAGCACCAATATCTCCACCACCAAGTCCTCCATACTGACCGTTTTTCACTTCTTGTGAAAACACTAAACCTACTAAAATAATAATCAACGATATTAACAAAACAGTCTTTTTCATATTTCCTCCTCCATTTGTAAAAAATTTTGTTACACCTGATTATATAAAAATTAAATGAATTTAAACTAAAGAAATATTAAGTTTATTTTAGAGCAAAAATAAAATCATCCTTTTTATAAGTTTTTTATTTAGAGTCTGTGGAATTAATGGATATGTTTAGTTAGAAAGCCATGATATACATCACTAATAAATGAGTTACCCACAATGCTAAAGCCATTGATATTTGTATTTTTATAACTCGATACTTATCTTTCATTTCCAAAAGAGCAGCCGGAACGATATTAAAATTAGCTGCCATGGGAGTCATTAAAGTTCCACAGTAACCTGCGGACATAGCCAAAACAGCTATTGTTGCAGGATCTGCACCATGAATCTGGATTACAATTGGGATACCTATCCCGGCAGTGATGACCGCGAAGGCAGCAAAAGCATTCCCCATAATTATTGTAAATAGAGCCATTCCGAATGCGTAGGCAAAAAGTGCCCAAAACAGATTCTGAACCGGGAATATAATTTCAATCCCACGAGCGATTATTTCCCCAACTCCAGCCTGATTGAACAACGCCCCCAATGCTCCTAAATAGGGTGGAAGGACCAAAGCCCAACCAATAGCATCGCTGGTTGATCGACCAGAGTCTAATATATGATCAAATGTTTCCTTTGGAATAAACAATCTATTTAATATTAATGCAATGACGCTTCCAAATCCTAAACCAATTAAAGGATTCCATCCAACAACAGCGAACAAAATGGCCACACCTGAAATGATTAAAATAGGAATTAATAATTTGTTTCCAAGTTCTTTTCTTCTTTTTTCTTTAAATTCTTTTGATGTGTTGAAATAGGTACCTTTTCCTATTTTTCCAATACCCGCATCAATTGCAATTATAACAACCAAAATACCGGAAATGACTGGTGGTAACCATTTTCCAAAAATAAATAAAATAGCTAATATGATCCAAAAAATGATAGTTCCGATTTTTTGTTGATGTTTTTCATCTTTCCAAGTTAGGTATGCGTAATACAGCAACATTAATCCGATTATAATATAGAAAATTTCTAATGTACTTGTGGAAGAGAAGAATTCTTTCATTATTTACTCACCCCTTTGAATCGTCTATCTAGAATCATAAAGTAAATAAATCCGTAGATAGCGGCAACTATAGCCATAGGAATGGCAGCTTTGGCTAAACTAGTTAAACTCAGCTCAAAACCCATTTCACCCATAACTCCTTGAATTAGCAGAAGTCCAGCTGAAGCAGGGAAAACGTTTTGTGCGAAGAAATTTCCTATATTTTCTGATGCGGCAGTCATTGCTTTAATTTGCTCTTCATCATCCTCACTAATTTTAGCATTTCCCAAAGATCCTCTTGCCATAGGATAAATTAAAGGTCTTACGAATGCAGCGTGTCCTCCTATTCTTATGCCTATTGCTACAAAAACCTCTCGTATGAGTTGGTAGATATAAGCTATTCTTCCAGGAGTAGCTGCTCTTAATTTAGATATCAAATGTCCCATTTGTTCCATAAGACCATGTCTTTCCGTGATTCCGATAGCTGGTAACATAATTAAAAATAGAATCATAGTTCTATTAGCGATAAATGATGAACCGATTACCTCAAGAATTTGCACTACGCTTAATCCACCTAATAGTCCAGAAACAAAACCACCTAAAAGAACAGATATAAGCGGATTGATGTTGAACTTACTTCCTAAAGCTAAACCTAAAACAACGATTAAAACCCCTAAAACAGGCAACCAATCCATCTCTAGACCTCCTTTTTTAAGATTTATAATTTCATAGTTTGTTGAATTGCTATTTTCACAGCTTTTACTTGTAAATCTAACGGCAAGCAAGGTAAGTTTTGACCATTTGTGAGAAATTTGTCAACTACTTGTTCTGGAAGATAAGGAACATGAATAAAACCTGTCTTGGCAGGAAATCCGAATTTTGCCGAATGGTATAAACTTAAATACATAACTTCGTTGCAGACGTACAATCCGGCAGTATTAGAAACAATAGAGGGTATTCCTTCTTTCTTTAATTCGTTAACTATTTCTTTTATGGGTAGTTTAGTAAGGTAAGCTGTTTCCCCATCTTTTCTTAATTGCTCATCTATTGGTTGATAATTTTCATTATCGGGGATTCTAGCATCCATTAGGTTTATAGCTACTCTTTCCAAACTTATACTGCTTCGACCAGCTGCTAATCCTAAATGTATTGCGATATCAGGTTTATGTTCTGCCAATAAGTTCGCCAAGCTCTCATCAGCTTTTTTGAACACAACGGGCAGGACCTTTGTAACTATTGAAACTCCTTCTAACTCTTCGTTTTCCAGAGAGTCGATAATTTTTTCTGTTGGATTTATTTTATCGCCCCCAAAAGGTTCAAAACCGGTAACTAAAACTTTCATAAAATATAGCCTCCTTTTTAAATTTTACGTACGGTCTTTAGGAACTCTAAAACATGTGTTAGCACCCCTTTGCCCCACTCCCCACCCATAAGGATAAAGGAATTTCCATCCCCTTCATATACCAAAAGCGGACCACAGTCCGCCTTTTGGTTGTATTAATTATATCATTTTTTCTTTTGAAAAGAAGCAAAAGCCTCTTTCCAGACGTCATGTTCTTTAGGCTCAAAAATTTGAAAGTCGAAAGATCTTTTTATTAAGTTCCTTGCTTCTTCAAAGTTTTTAACAAATTGTAAAGCGTATAACTGGGAAACTAAGTTACCCACTGCGGTTCCTTCAATAGGCCCAGTTAAAACAGTGAGTCCTGTTGCATCCGCAATGAATTGACAAAGTAATTTATTTCTGGTTCCTCCACCTACCGCATGAACTCTTTTAAAATCGATTTTCAATATCTTTGCTAGTTTTTCTTTAACTTCATTTACTTTGAAGGCAATCCCTTCCAATGCCGTTCTTATAACTTGAGATGTTTCATTTAAAACGGTATCATTATCTTTTATAGACTGCTGAATTATTGCCTGTATCATGTCTTGAGGATTTTGTAAAGAAGGATCATCTACATTGATATAAGAAGAAAATGGTTTTGCATTCTGTGCCATATCTGTAATTTTTTGATAAGTATCGCCGTTATCCGGCAAGTTAAGACTTTTTATAATACCCTGAATTAACCACATGCCTGTAACGTTTGCCAATATTCTAAAGGATCCATCCAAACAACCCTCTGCGGCTAAATTGTTTTCCATGAGTTCTTCGTTGAAGGGGACCTCTTTAACAATAGCACCAGTTAAGCACCATGTTCCTAAGCTAATGAACAAGGTATCTGAGGGATCTGAAGCTATTGCAGCATATGCAGATCCAGTATCATGACTGGCTGGCAGAATTACATCTATGTTTGAATTGTTATTTAAAACATCTTTTTTTATTTTACCAATATTCGTACCAGCAGGGACTATTTCAGGTAATATATCAGGAATGTCAAACTTTTTCATGATTTCTTCGTCCCACTTTCTTTTTCTATGGTTATAAATTTGGGTAGTTGTAGCCATTGTGAAATCAATAGCTTTTTCACCTGTTAAAAAATAATTTAATAAAGAAGGGATCATCAACAGGTCTTTTGAGATTCTGACAAAATCTGGAGCGTATTTTTGGTAGGCTAATATTTGGTACAATGTATTGAACGGTTGAAACTGTGTTGGAGAGTGTTCATATATCCATTTCTTGCCAGCTTTTTTAATTGCCTCTTGCATTATATTAGTCTTAAACATATTCCTGTAATGAACTGGATTGTTTATTAAATAACCGTTTTCGTTTAAAAGTCCGAAGTCCACTCCCCAACTATCTATTCCTAAAGATAGAATCTTTTGATCATTTTTTTGAGCTATTTGAATGCTCTCAATTATATGATTATATAAATTCAAAATGTTCCAATAAGATATTCCATTTATTTCAACGGGTGAATTTGAAAAACGGTTTACTTCACTCAATATAAGTTTGTCATTCTGTATGTTACCTGCCATTACTTTTCCACCTGACGCCCCGAGATCGATAGCTAAGTGTAGATATTTCAAGATTATCACCTTTTCTTTGAAAATTTTTTTAGAATAACTTTCCTGGGTTCATGATGTTATTAGGGTCAAATGTCTCTTTTACCTCTTGCATCCATTTGTACTGTTTTGGTTTTGTTTTTTTTAATAGCTCTTTTTTTATGAACCCTACTCCGTGTTCCCCGCTTATGGCACCACCCATTTGGGCGGCTTTCATCGCTATTTTTCCAAGTATCTCTTCAGATAAAGTTTTCCATTCATTTGGTGGGAGATTTTTTGGTTTTAATGGTGCAGGATGGAGGTTACCATCGGCTGCATGCCCTGCAACCGGGATATCTATTTTGAACTCGTTGGATACTTCATTGATATATTTCATCATTTCAGGAATCTTAGATGTTGGTACTACGACATCTCCAGTAGGTACATATGGATCTACAGCTTTTAAGCTTTCCAACCAGTTTCTTCTCATACGCCATATCTTTTCTGAGTTACTTCTGTTATCTGCTATGAATACATCTTTTGCTCCGTTTTTTTGTAAAGCTTTCCCGCCTTTTTCGTACAATTCTTCAATCTCTTGTAAGCTCGTTGCCTCGTATTGAACTATGAGATAAGATTCTACCTCGTCCTGGTATGGTAATTTCATTCCCGTGTATTTTGAAGCATAGTAAATGGATTTCTTGTCTATGAATTCTATTCCTGAGGGTAAACTCTTTGTCTCGACCATTAATGGTGCGACATTGCTTATAGCCTTTTCTACACTTTCAAAGGGAACCAGCAGGTCAACAACTTTTCCTGGTTGGGGTATGAGATTTACGTATATCTTTGTGAATATTCCGAGCGTTCCTTCTGAGCCAATGAAAAGTTGTAATAGGTTGTAACCACTTGAATCTTTCCTTCTTTTTCCTCCAAATTCTACTATCTCACCGTCAGGCATCACTACCTCTAATCCCAATATATGATGAGCTGTGTTTCCATATTTTATTACTTTACTTCCACCTGCATTAGTAGCAACATTACCTCCAATGAAACTTGTTTCTACACTCATAGGATACCCTGCGTAGTATAATCCCTTTTCTGATACAATTCTACATAGATCGTTTGTAACCACACCTGGTTCAACCACAGCAACTAAGTTTTCTGAATCTATTTCTATTATTTTGTTCATTCTCTCAAGTGATATTACTATACCTCCAAATATTGGTATATCCGCCCCAGCCAATCCACTACCAGCTCCTCTTGGTGTTATGGGGATCATTTCGTCGTTTGCCAGTTTTATTATTTGGGATATTTGCTCTTTGGTTTCTGGTTTTACTACAACATCTGGCATGTGTGCGTAATACTCTCCACCTGATTCGTCGTTTGAGTAGCTTTTTAGACTTTCTGTATCATCGTATATCAATAGTGCATCGTTTTTTAATATTTTTCTCAACTTTTCAACGGTATTGGTAGTTACCTTTCTGTATTCATTCATTTTGATCACCTGATTTTATTTCTTTTTCTAACAGTGGCAATATATCAAAAGCATCACATACAATTCCAAGATCAGATACCTTGAAAATCGGTGCTTCTGGATCCTTGTTTATCGCTATAATATACTTAGATGACGACATTCCAGCTAAGTGTTGCACCGCACCAGATATTCCTATTGCTATGTACAGTTTTGGGATGACGGTTTTTCCTGATAATCCCACTTGGTGAGAGTAGTCTATCCACCCCATATCTACTACCGCTCTTGTTGCCCCAACTGCACCTTTTAGTTTCTTTGCTATATTTTGTAAATATTTGAAGTTCTCGGGTTTTTTTAAACCTTTACCTCCGGCTACGATTACATCAGCTTGTTGAAGTGGTTGTACGCTGGTTTTGTCTTTTTTAAATTCTATCCAATTATATTTCGATTGATAGAGTTTTTGATCGTATTCTATTTTTGTTATTTTTCCTTTCCTGTTTTCGTCTTTAGATAAAGGCAGTTTTGATTTAGGTCTTACCGTAGCCATCTGTGGTTTTGTTATTGTTTTTATCTTCGCCATCACGTTTCCGCCTATAGCAGGCCTTATTTGTATCAGTGATCTTGTTTTTTCTTCTATTTCAAAATCTGTACAATCTGCTGTTAAGCCAGTGTTTAATTTTGCAGCAAGAGCAGGCATGAGAGTTCTTCCCTTTGTAGTTGCAGATGCTAGTATTATTTCAGGTTTAAAATCTTCTACCATTTTATTAAGTATGTTTGTGTGTACATCTGGATAGAAATGTTCTAGTTTTTCATCTTCAACATAGTATACGTTGTCAGCCCCATGTTGAATAAGGCTATCCAAATTTTCCGCTTTGTTTGATATTACTACACTTGATAGTTCAACATTCAATTTTGTGGCTAAGTCCTTTCCCCATGAAAGCAGTTCGTAAGATACTGTTTCTATTTTTCCATCGTTTACCTCCGCTATCGTCCATACGCCTTTGTATTCTTGATTCATGATATCACGCCTTTTTCTTTTAGAAAGCTTGTTATTTTTTCTAGAGCTTCTTGTGGAGTTTTTACTACTACTTTTTCTCCATTTCTTGATATCTTTGGATAGAATACCTTTACAACCCTTGTTGGAGATCCTTTAAGTCCTAACTTTTCTTCCTCTATTTTTAACTCTTGATTGCTCACTATTTTTATAATACTTTTCTTAGCTTTGAGTTTGTTTTCTAAATTCGGTAATCTTGGTTCGTTTATCTCTTTCACAACTGTTATTAAAGCCGGTAACTGAGTTTGGATGATTTCGTTTCCACCTTCTATAGCCCTTTGAACGGTTATTGTATCGTTTGTAATGTTAATTATCTTGTTGACATAGGTTAGTATAGGGATATCTAACTGTGTTCCAACGGATGGTCCTACTTGACCTGTTTCTCCGTCTGTTGCCCTTTCACCGGCGAATATTATATCGTATTGCTTGTCTTTTAAATATTGAGTCAACGTATAAGCGGTTGCCAAGGTGTCCGCACCTGCAAACTTTCTATCAGTTAACAATACTCCTTCATCACATCCCATTGATATTGCTTCTTTTAGTGCGTATTCTGCTGAAGAAGGCCCCATCGTCACAACCGTTATTTTAGTTTGTGGTGTATTTTCTTTAATTCTTACCGCTTCTTCGACTGCATACATGTCCAATGGGTTGAGTTCGGATTCCAATTCACTTCTTATCATTGTGCCAGTTTCCTCATCTATCTGTACCTTGTCAGTGGAAGGTACTTGTTTGACTAATACACATATTTCCATTAAAGATGGCTCCTTTTCAATTTTTTATCTTTCCAACAACATAAGGTCCTTGAGGAATTACCGCTATCTTGGCGCCGTGCCCTTTTAATTTTAAAGCGTTTTTTAATCCTTCTTCTAAACTGTTGATTTTAGTTGAAAAAGTATACTTGTACTCTTCCTCATCCAACGATGACAACATGAAAATGTTTTTTGTTTTTTCTAATACTTGAGTTAACTTTTGTACCTCCCATTGATCACTTTTGAAAGTTTCAGGAGAATCATGGCTTTTTAAAAATTCTTTTATTCCTTTTTCTTTTACTTCTAAAAGCAATTCTTTAAACTCTTTTTTCCCGATACCTTTTTCGCATTTAGAAGCCATTATTATAACTCCATCGGGTTTTAATATCTCTGAAGCTTCTACCAAGCCTTTAACGGTTTGATAAAAGTTTTGGTCTAAAGGGTACCCAGCATTTGATGTTATCACTATATCCACAGGTTCCTCTATTTTCACTATTGAATCATATGCTACCATTCTACAACCTACTTCGTGAGCTTGAAAGATATCACCTGCATAAATCCCGGTCACTTCTTTTTTGGCGTTTAAAGAAACATTTACTATGAAATCACAACCAGCCATCATAGCTACTTCTCTAGCCATCTTATCAACAGGGTTATTTTCTAACTGACAACTTTTTGAATTTGGATCTCCCATCGCCTTAACGCCATGAAATACTTTCAAGGTTTCAATGCCAACTATTCCTGGGCAGATTGATTTTCTTCCCCCTGAATATCCTGCCATAAAATGAGGCTCTATTAAACCTGTACAGATTTTTAAGTCCGCTTCTAAATATTTTTTATTCACAATGGCAGGACAACCAGAAGAAGTTTCTCCAATCTTCTTCAATTGAGTATCATCGTAAGCGTCGTGATTAATTATTTTTATATTTTCATCCAAAACTTCTTTACCAACTAATTCTTCAAACATACTTTCTGGGACTGGTTCATGTGAACCATTTGCGATTAAGATTGTTATATTCTCCTTTTTAATGCCAGCAAACCTCAAATCAAAGATTATATAGGGCAAAATAAGAGAATTTGGCACGGGTCTTGTGGTATCCGAAATAACTATGCAACAATCCTTTTTCCTTTTAGCTATGGTTTTAAGAGAGGAGGTGCCAAAAGGAAGGCCTAAGGATTTCATCATCTCAATGTCAAAAGCATCCCCTAAGCCTCTAAATTCCCGCTTTTTTAATAAAGAAACATTTAAATTTTCATCTAAATCTAAAATCTTTTCTTCTTTACCGTATGGAATTTTAACTTTCATTTTTTCACACCTTCAAAATTATCAAAGTTATTTTTTCCCTTTTATCTCAGTTAACTCCATCATTGCTCCTCCTTGTTTCTTCTGAAAAATTCTTTGAATGCAGCTATTTTTTCTTCTGGTATTTCGTTCACATTAGAATAGAGTTTAGAAACGAATGAAACTTGAGCGAGAAATTCTAAAGTTTCCAACTTTACATATGCTTCATTCATGTCCTTTCCTGCAACCGTAACACCGTGGTTTTGAAGAACGAATACCCGAGATCCCTTTTCTAAACCTTCGTTAAAGGCATCCGCAAATTCTTGAGTTCCAGGCATTTGATATGGTATATAGGTTATTGGATCCAATACTAAAGAAGATTCTGGAAGAGCGTTTATAGGTAATTTCTCAAAGGTTATTGCAAAAGAGGTAGCATACATTGGGTGAGCATGAATAACTGCGTTTACATCATTTGCTTTTTCGTATATTTTAATATGCATTTTTCTTTCTGAAGAAGGTTCTTTGAGTCCGTCAATTTTATTCCCATTTTTATCTATGGTGATGATATCTTTCTCTGTTAGAAAGTGTTTTATCGTCGATGTTGGAGTGATATATATTTTGTCTCTATCTTTTATACTCATATTTCCACCCGTACCATCCGTTAGTTTTCTATCCCAAACTAATTTTGCAAATTCTGCAACTTCTTTTTTTAATTCGGCTTCTATCATTTTGTAGCCTCCTGTCTTTTTGTTGTTTGAATTGATAATTCTAAACTTAACGTTATAATATGATTTTAACACAATATATCAGTAAACTTGGGAAATACAAAACAAACATAGTCAAAGAATCTTTGAGTTATTTCAAAATAATTCATCATAATCGACCTTAATCGGATTTCTTACATGATTTTAAACTTTTAAATTTTTCTTTAGAAAACATTTTTATAAAACTTTGATGGAAAGTAATTTTAATAACAAAAGTTATTAGGCAGGATAAAATTTTAGAAAGAGAAAAATCTGTTAATCGATAAGTCTTAACTTAAGAGTTAATGTATCTTTGACAGACTTATTAGCACCTTTCAAATGTTCTACGATCACAGACACTTTTAACGAGGATTTATACAAAATCTTTGCAGATAGGTTTGTTTATTAAATAAAGGGGGCATTAGCCCCCTTAAAATAAACTATTATTTGCTGTAGTGCTTCCTCATTTCTTCGTTACCTGGCAAAGCAAGGATTTCATCTATAACTTTTACTACCTGGTCGTAAGATTCGGTACGTGGATCTCTGATCAAAAATTCTTCGAGTACTTTTTTATCTCCAGTTAGGAATGCTTCTAATGCCCATTCCATTCTCATGATCCTTGGGTATAGGTACATCTTTTTAATTCTTTCTGGAAGTGGTGGATCTATTTTGTAACGATGGATTCCATCTTTGTCTGCATACACAGGAATTTCGACGGCTACATCGTCTGGAATTCCAGGTATAGTACCGTTATTTGGTAAATTGAGAACGAGATCTACTTTTTCATCGTTTAATAAGGCATTTGCCAGCAATATATGTTGTTCGCCACTTTTCCTTTGAGAATCTAACAAGTTGTATATTTCTTTTGTGAGTTCTTCTTTTACATCGTTTTTGGTTTGAGAGATAATCTCATTGAGTGAATCTTCTGAAAGTAATTTAGCGTTTTTATTCTCTTGGAAATATTTGGCAACTTTTTGCATTGTGATTGCAATCTCTGCTTGTCTGTCTTGATACCATTTCCATCCTAATTCTGAATCAACGCCTCCCCATGGTTCTCCAAACCACTTTTTCTTCGTTTCAAGATTGTAATGGTATTTCCAACTTCCGTTCCTGACTGTGTCTCCAATGGGCATTTTTCCATAGAATTCATACATATCTTTTGCAACGGGAGAGAGTTGATCGTCGAATGGATTGGTGGGTTTGAAGTTTTCAACCTCTTTTTCTAATAATTCATCAATTAGTGGGTAGGCATCTTTTCCTTCGTACATGAATTTTGTCAACCAAATTCCATGGTTTACACCTGCTACTTGCCATTCAACTTTTTCTGCATCTAAGCCTAATTTTTCAATTATGTGGTCTACTCCATGATGGCCATGACATATTCCAACCATGTTTATTGGAACCGTTCTTGTTATTAAATTTGTTAATTCAAAGACAGGATTTGCCGCTTGCAAAAGCCATGCCTTAGGGGATATCCTTTCAATAGCTTTTGCGACATTGTGCATAAACTTTAATTGGTTGAAATTGCTTATTGTGTAATAATCTGAAACCATATTGAATTCTTGTGAGTCTATTCCTCTGTAATATCCATATTTTTCTGAAATTTTTCTTACCTCTTCGAAGTAACTGTGTCCCCCAACCAAAGCTGTGTTTACGACAAAACTTGAGTCTTTTATTGCGTCTTCAACGTTTGTTGTAGTTTCAAATCTCAAATCCGCTCCGAATTCTTCTGCAAATTTTTTAGCAAGGATATGTACTGCGTTCAATCTGTCTTTGTCTATATCCATTAAGGATACCAAACTTCCTGATAATCCCTTTGTTTTACAAAGATCGCTAACCAATCTCAAAGAAAATGCTGCACTTCCTGCTCCAATGATTCCTACCTTGATAGCTGTCATTTAAAATCTTTCCTCCTCTGTAAGTTCTTTGATTATGTGGATTTCCTTATCACCAATCTAGGTGGTAGAAAAATTTGATCCAAATTATATTCAGTGTGTGAATCGGTTTTTTCAATTTTTTTGACTAATATGTCAACGCTTTTTCTACCGATTTCTCGGGTAGGTTGCGCGATGCTAGTTAATGGTGGATTTGTTAAATTACAAATTATGGTGTTATCAAAACCTACCACCGCTATATCATCTGGAACTTTCATTTTATTTTTTATCAAAATATTGATTACTTTTGTTGCTATAATATCGTTTATAGTGTAAACTGCTGTTATATTATTCTCTATAATTTTTGTTAATAACTTTTTTTCACTACTTTTTTTGAAATCAGATATCTCCTCTGGAGCCATTAGATAATTACCTTCGTTGAAATTCAAATTGTTAGCTATGATTTCTTCGTGAAATCCTTTTAATTTTTTATCTTTTAAATATCCAATATATCCGATGCTTATATGCCCTTTATTTATTAAATACTTAGCAACGATTTTTCCTGCCAAATAGTGATCAACCGTCACATAATCAAAACCGTCTAAATCTTGGGCACATATAACAGTAGGTAAGATTGATTTGATTTTAGTTATATGTTCAACATGAGACAGATCCGTTGGATTTATGATTAATCCGTCAACTCTTCTACTTAAAAGCATTTCTATTTGTTCTTTTTCTCTTTGAAGGCTACCATAAGTGATTGACAGAACAATGTTATAATGATAGTAATTTGCTTCTTCTTCTAATGATTCTAGTATTTCTGGGAAATAAGGGTTCGTTAATTCGGGTAGTACTATTCCAATAAGAAAGCTTTTATTTTTGACAAGGCTTCGGGCCGTTCTATTTGGTTGATAATTGTATTTTCTAATGTATTCTAAGACTTTTCTTTTGATTTCAGGGTTGACGTTAGGATTATTATTTATCACCCTTGAAACAGTTGATTGAGAAACTCCAGCCATTTTGGCAATTTCTTTCATTGTTTTCATAAAAATTTTCCCCATTTCCTTTAAAATCATGAATTCGATTTATCTAAGAATTTATATAATTACTTTAAATTCGCTTTGAATACGTATTCTTATTTTATCAAAATTATAGTATTTTATCAAATCCGATTAAAGGTAACTAGAGGCGATTAAAGAGATTTAAGATTGATTATACAGTAAAAGCTTTGCTTTTCAACTAATTCAGTAAATCTGAGTTAGTTAAAGAAATTTTGAGGATAGAGTGAAATTAAGTGATGAGGTGTTAACAAAAGGAAAGGGATTTTCCCAAAAGTACGGATTACTTTGTTATGTGAGATATCAGATCAATAAAATTCCTTTCTTTTTCTTCATTCCATATAAATTCTTTTTGGTGTTTTTCAACGTTTTTTATGATGTTTTCGTAATTTTTGTATGCGTTTGAGATCTTTTCAACACTTTCTTCCAATTTAGCTGGATCTATAACCACTCCTAAGCCTAAATTTTCTACCTGTTTAGCCATTGAAACAAAAGACCCTTTTACAATAACAGGAGTGCCAGCTGCTAAGGAATCGTAAAACTTGTGAGGTAAAGCGTAAATGTCATTTTTATAATCTTTGTTTTTGACGGTGTTGTAAGAAATTAGAGAAAATAGGGAATTGGATAATTCATTCATCATTTCATCGTAAGGTAAAAATTCTGTAGATTCATGGGTTATGTCCCTAAACTCTTTTGAATCCATCCCTATAACCTTGAAGCTAAAACCTTTTTCGATTAAAGATTTTAGTATTTTTTTCTCATCTTCTATCTTTCTTGTCACTTTACCAACTAAGATAATTTCTTTTCTCTTTTTTTGAATATCCGGTTTTATAATAAAATTTGCGTAATTGGGTATAATATAGGTTTTTTCTTTATCTATGTTCGTTTTGTTAACAACATCATTTCTTGTTTCTTCTGAGACGAATATTGCTAGATCTGAAAGATCTAACTGCTTTTTAAAGAACCTCCAGATGGTTTTTACTTTTAAATTTCCAACAATTCCTTCTAACTCTGCTAAAAAGTTTTCTGGATGGTATTCGTGAATATCGTAAACGATTTTTTTATTTCTTTTTTTTGCTATTTTAAAAGGCTCCAAAGGTCTGCTTGCTAAAAAATGATGCATGTATAGAATGTCGTAAGTTTCTTCGACTACCAAATCGCATATTTTTTTATCGAGTGCCCTTCTGTTTATAAGTTTTTTTAAAGGATTGCCTTTTGTCCCTTTAGTGTATTTTATGGGGATGTATTTTATATTTCCATCTATATATTCTTTTTCATCCTCATTAGTCCAGTATTGGTAAATAATCTCATGAACCTTTGAAAGAGATTTAACCGTTCTGTATACTCTTTTGTCGAATTTTGGGTGCATGTATCCAATGATCAGAATTTTCATAAATTTTCACCTTGAAATTATAAAGACTTTTGTCGTTATTATCCCCGATTTATTATATCATAAGAAACAATTGCTTTCTACATGGTGGCGAAGGGTGATATAGAATTAAAAGGTGGGTTTAATGTTATAATTATGAATATGTGACTTATTAAGATATATAGATTTCCTCATTGGGAGGTTTTTGTATGATCAATACGATGTTTAAATCTTTTTTGTTTTTGCTTTCGTATCTGCCTCTTTTTGTTATCTTTGCCATAAATAATTTTGGGAACGTTTTGTTCTTAATTTTTAGTGTTTTTTCGATTGTTGTTTTTGTTTTTTCATTGATTCTTTTTATTTCTGCCAAGAAGAATGCCGAGGAAAAGTTCATTAAATTTGAGAAAGTAGAATCGCAGAATGTGAGATTATTGGATTATATTTTTGCTTATATCTTGCCTTTTATCAATATGGGTGGCATAAAAGAATTGATTTCTTTTACCATAATCGTTTTTATCGTAGGCAATATTTATGTAAAGACAGATTTGATAGCTATAAACCCTATTCTTTCTTTGTTTGGCTATAGTATTTACAAGGTTTATTTTATGGATGGAAGCGAAAAAAGTATGCGGTCCGTTTGGTTGATTTCAAAATCAATAACGGAAGGAATGAAAGTTAAAGAGTTTTCTAAAGATATTTATTTGGGGATAGGTGGCAAGAAATGAATAAAGTTAATTGGGATGATATTTTAAAGAATATCTTTTTAAAAGAGAATTTAGAATATCTTAGAGATTTAATAGATACTTCAGCAGATTTCATAATAGATGTTTTTATCCAAAATGAGAACAACCAGATATTTTGGTTGAAAAATGAAGATCCCTTCTTTTTCAAGGGAATTTTTCTCTCCTCTACTGATGAGTTTTTAAATGATTTACGCACCAAAGAATCAAACGAGGTAGATGAGTACGAGACAGTCATTCATGACAGGAGCTTTTTGTATCTAAAAGATGTCAAAGAGAATGTAAGCGATATTGGGGATATTGTTGAGATTATTCGTGAAGGTAAGTATATAAAAAATTATTCTAATAAAGACTTGGAAACAATTAAGAAGTTCAAACTGATAGTAAAATTGTATAGTAAAGAGTTGAATGATTTTTTGTTAGGTATTCAATATTTAACGGCTTCCAAAATCTTTAAAGATAAAAGGATTTTAGCCCTTACTGCACGTAAAATTCAACCTTTAAAAGAACGGTTTTTCATAATTCCTAAAAATAGTTTTGATTACATGGTTGTTGGGGATACCGTCTTAATTAGGAATCTGACTTATTTTGAAAGGGATTTTGGGTTTTACAAGAAATATGAAGAGGCTAAAGATAAAGTTATCGAGGAAATAAAGAGAGAGGAGTACCTTTTTGGTAAGGATATTAAATTAAAAGGTATCGATTATTTTAGTGAGAAAATCAAAGGTAAACCTTCATATTTGAAGAGGTTTTATAAGGTTATCAAAAAAGGTAATTATAAGAAATTTGAGTTTTCAAAGGTTAAGGAGATAATAGATGATTTCAATCTAAAAATTAAGTTTGATGAGAGTAATAAATGTATTGATTTAGGCGAAGAGACTTCTATTAAAGATTTTTTGCAACTCTACGACGAACTGTATTATAGATCTGATTTGTCAGGCAATAGAATGGTGGCAAGTGAAAATAGCCCTTATAAAGAGTAATATCTTTCTTTCAAAAATTCAACGATTCTTTGAGATGTCTTTCCATCTCCAAAAGGGTTGTTTGCTTTACTCATTTGAACATATTTTTCTGTTTCTAATTCTTTCATGGCTTGATACACTTTTTCTTCTTGCGTTCCTACCAATTTTGCTGTTCCTGCTTCTATTGCCTCTGGTCTTTCCGTTGTTTCTCTTAATATCAACGTTGGTTTGCCCAATGTGGGAGCTTCTTCTTGTATCCCTCCTGAATCTGTCATTATGTAATAACTTTCGTCCATTAACGCTATGAATTCTAAGTATTCTACAGGATCTATTAGTATGGCTTTTTCTTCATTCCCAAGTATTTTATACACACTTTCTCTCACTATCGGATTTAAGTGAACTGGAAATACTATGTACATTTCTTTGTTTTCGTGTAGATACCTTTTTATTGCTTTCATCACGTTTTCTATCGGTTTTCCCCAGTTCTCCCTTCTATGCATCGTTACTAAGATAAACTTTTTGTTCTTTATGTTGTATTTTTCTTTAATCTTTTCTATATCTTTATTTTTGTTTTCTTTTACCCATAGTAATGCATCTATAACCGTGTTCCCCGTTACTATTATATTTTTTTCTTCTACACCTTCTTTTAGTAGGTTATCTTTTGCCTTTTGGGTAGAAGCAAAGTGGTGCTTTGCAATTGTGCCTGTTAGTCTTCTGTTCATTTCTTCTGGGAAAGGGTTGTATATATCGTTCGTTCTTAGGCCTGCTTCCACGTGCCCAACAGGTATTTTGTTGTAAAAAGCAGCGAGACTTCCTACAAAAGTCGAGGTTGTATCGCCTTGTACTAGTATATAATCGAATGGTTCAATTTTTAGAATTTTATCTATCTCTGTAACTAGTTTTGAAGTTAGTTGTGATAGGGTTTGGTTTTTTGTCATTATATTTAAGTCGTAGTCTGGTTTTATTTCAAAAAGTTTCAACACTTGATCGAGCATTTCTCTGTGTTGAGCGGTTGCTATTACTTTAACTTCCATATTTTCTTCTTTCATCTTTTTGTATAATGGTGCTATTTTTATTGCTTCTGGACGTGTTCCAAATATCATCGCTGTTTTCATTCGAGGACTCCTTGTTATGGTAATGTTTTTAGAAACTTGTGTTAGCGCCCCTTTACCGAACGTTAAAGGGGTTCCCCTTAAAAACCCCAAATCAAGGTCAAAATCATTTAAAAACATTGTTTGCACACTGCGGCAAACACTCCCCACCCATAAGGAAAGAAGGAGTGAGACCTGGCCCTGTACTTATCATGTAATAAGATTATATCATATATGTTTTTAGGTTCATTGTTTTTTGCTTGTAAATTCAACAATGAAGATACTTTGAAGCTTCTTTGTTAAAAGATAAATAAAATTCTTTTAGCGTTAATTTTTTGATTGTATAATATAAGTGTATAAAAAAGGTGCGAATATTTGCCTTTCCAGGAGGATTGGTATGGATAACAAATGGATTAGAATAAAAGGTGCGAGAGAGCATAATTTAAAAAATATAGATGTTGAGATACCTAAGAATACCCTCTCAGTCATTACCGGCTTATCAGGTTCAGGAAAATCAACTTTAGCTCTTGATACTATATATGCCGAAGGTCAAAGAAGGTATTTAGAGTCTGTTTCTTCCTATGCAAGGCAGTTTTTAGGTAATCTGAAAAAGCCCGATGTTGAATTTATCGAGGGCCTCTCTCCTTCAATTGCCATTGAACAAAAGTCTGTAAGTCATAATCCAAGGTCAACGGTAGGTACCATCACAGAGATTTATGATTATATTAGGGTGTTGTTTGCAAGGGTTGGTAAGGCTTACTGTCCAAAGTGCAATATCCCACTGCAAAGTTCTACTGTAGATGAAATTGTGGATAATATTTTTAAAAATTTTAAAGAGGATGCAAGATTGTATATCTTTGCTCCAATTGCTAAGGAAAAGAAAGGTGAGTTTAAAAAAGAAATCCATAGTATGAAAATCTCTGGTTTCAAAAGGGTAGAAATCGATGGAGTGATATACGATTTAGATGAGATAGACTCACTTGAAAAAACCTACAGGCATAATATAAACCTACTTGTTGATAGAGTTAAGTTAAGAAAAGATAATTTTGAGAGAATCTTCGAAGCCGTTGAATTGTGCCTTAAAGAGGGGGATGGTTTTGTAGAAATTAGGGAAATGGATAAAGATGAGAACGTTATTTCTTCTCAATCTTATTCTGAGAATCTAGCTTGTCCCAAATGTGGTTATAGTTTTCCAGAAATTAATCCCAAATTGTTTTCATTTAATAGTCCTTATGGTGCATGTTCTGAATGCCATGGATTAGGTTTTAAGTTGGAGGTTGAACCTGAATATATATTTGATATAAACAAGTCTTTAGAAGATGGCGCTGCTTTGAATATGGGGAAAGACACTTTCATGGTGAGCATGATGAAAGATGTTGTTCGAAGTTTGGGAGAGGATCCATCAAAACCTTTAAAAAGCATGCCTTCAAAAGTTTTAAATACCTTACTGTATGGGACTGACAAAGAAATAGATTTTTCTTTTTCAAAAAGAAATGGAGATAGTTATGAGTTTACTAGAGAGTTCGAGGGGATGGTGAATTGGTATGAAAGAAGGTACAGGCAAACAGATTCGCGGGAAATAAAGGAATGGATCGAAAGAAATTTCATGATTCAAAAGACGTGTCAAGCTTGTAACGGCAAAAGATTGAGAGAAGAGGCATTAAGCGTTAGGATCGATGGATACAATATATACGATTTGACAGAAATGCCAATTAGTGAAGTAAAACTATTCTTTGATGCATTAAAACTAAGTGATTTTGAAATGGAAATTGCCCACGAACTTCTTAGAGAAATAAATAGAAGGTTAACTTTTTTGGTCGATGTAGGACTTGATTATTTGACACTTGGAAGAAATGCTACAACGCTTTCCGGTGGAGAGTCTCAGAGGGTTAGATTGGCCACACAGATAGGATCGGGGTTGACAGGTGTGACATATGTTTTGGATGAGCCAACTATAGGGCTTCACCAAAGAGACAACGATAGGCTTATAAATACTTTGAAAAAGTTGAGAGATCTCGATAATACGGTAATAGTTGTCGAACATGACGAGAACGTTATTAGATCTTCTGATTATATAATAGATCTCGGACTTGGGGCTGGAGTCAATGGTGGAAAAGTGATTTTTCAAGGGCCTACTAATAAATTGTTGGAAAATTCTAACACGTCCCTTACGGGAAAGTATTTAAGAGGAGAAAAAAGAATAGATATACTTGATAAAAAGAGAGTTGAAAAGAACAGTAGTTTAAAGATAATCGGTGCCAAACATAATAATCTGAAAAATATCACTGTTGAGATTCCGCTGGGAAAATTTGTAGTTATAACCGGAGTTTCAGGCTCTGGTAAATCTTCGCTGATTATGGATACATTGTATCCGGCTTTGCAAAAAGAGCTTTACAATTCCAGAGTGAGACCGGGAGAATATGAAAAAATCGAAGGCTTAGAATATATAGATAGTGTGATTTCTATAGATCAAAGCCCTATTGGTAGAACTCCAAGAAGTAACCCAGCTACATATACTGGAGTATTCGATTATATTCGTGAACTGTTTGCGGCAACACCTGAGGCTAAGATTAGAGGATACGATAAGGGAAGGTTTTCCTTCAACGTTAAGGGTGGAAGGTGTGAAGCGTGTAAAGGTCATGGGGTTTTGAAGATTGAGATGCAATTTCTACCTGATGTGTATGTAACCTGTGATGTATGTAAAGGGAAAAGATACAACAAAGAGACACTAAAGGTCACTTACAAAGGTAAAAATATTTCTGATATTTTGGATATGACCGTGGATGAAGCTTTGGACTTTTTCAAGAACTTACCATTAATAAAAAATGTTCTACAACTATTGCAAGATGTGGGTTTGGGATACATAAGATTAGGTCAGCCTGCAACTACCCTTTCTGGCGGAGAAGCTCAAAGGATCAAATTAACCTCTGAGTTGAGAAAGAAATCCACTGGTAATACCGTTTATATACTAGATGAACCTACTACAGGTCTTCATTTCGAAGATATAAAGAAATTAATAAAAGTTCTTAATATCCTCGTTGAAAAGGGTAATACCGTTATAGTGATAGAACATGAGATGGATATTATAAAAAATGCGGATTATATTATAGATTTAGGACCAGAAGGCGGAGAAGACGGGGGCTATATTGTGGCTACAGGCGCCCCTGAAGAAATAGCTGAAAGTGGTACTTACACCTCTTACTATTTGCAACAAGTTTTATCAAAAGAAAGAATTTCAAAGTAGAAATAATTATGTTGTGTTTTACTATGACTATTCTTTCTTAAGCCAATTTATAGTCTGTTCTGCCACGTGTTCCTTTTCGATATCGTTTACAACCACGTGCCCGCTTTCTTCCAATATCAGAAATTCAATTTTTCCTTTAATATTGTTTTCTATGATTTCTTTTACCGAGAAAGGGACTGCTTCGTCTTTTTTTGATAGTATTACATAAGTTTTAGATGTGACTTTTGAAAGGTTTTTAAGAGCCATTTTTTGCAGTTTGTAAAGATCTGCTGCCTTTGAGGGCCAGTCATAATTCCAGTATTGGCTAGCAAGATAAGCAAGCTTTTCGTCATCGAATGTCTGAGGATTCTTCTTTTTTATTTTCTTAACAATAAAACCAAAGAATGGAGTTAAATTTATTCTCCAATCCTTTGCCTTTAGTGCAGGAGCAGCTAAAACAATTTTTTCTGGATGGAATTTACTTGCTAAGATAGTTGTTAATAAACCTCCCATGGAAAGACCTAAAATATAGACTTTTTCGTGGTAGGCTTTTAAGTCAAGGTAAGAATCTATTGATTTTCTGAGCCAATCTCTCCAATTAGAGTTTAAAAAATCGTTGGAATTGGTTCCGTGTCCCGGGAGTCTGGGTATGTATATAGAAAAACCAGATTTGTGGATCTGTCTACCTATGTAATACATATCATGGGGAGAACCCGTGTAACCATGTAGAATCAACACGGCAACATTTGAATCACTTTTTAAATAGAGTTCCTTTGATATTGGAGAGACATATGTGTTTGTTGGTATCTTATCGAAGAAATTCAATATATGAGCCCCCTTCAAAGTTTGACAATTATCAGCTATTCTGGAATTGTAGCCTATAAAGGTCATAGTAAATTCCGTGGTTGTTGATAAGTTCTTCATGACTTCCTTCTTCAACAACTAAACCTTTATGTACAACTATTATTCTGTTAGAGCTTTTTACGGTCGAAAGTCTGTGAGCAATGGAAATTATAGTTGAACGTTCAGATATTTTATTTAGAGCTTGTTGTATTAAATATTCTGTTTCCACATCTACATTAGCTGTTGCTTCGTCTAAAATTATGACTTTTGAATTAAAAAGTACCGCTCTAGTTAAGGCTACTAACTGTCTTTCACCAGATGATAAAGTTCCACCTCTTTCTGTGATGACGGTATAGTAATTTTGAGGTAAACGTGAAATAATTTCATCCGCGTATACGGATTTTGCAACCTTTTTTACTTCTTCATCAGGAATGTTTTGATTAAATAATCTCATATTATCCAAAATAGTTCCAGAGAACAAGAATACGTCCTGAGGTACTACAGCAATTTTTTTGCGTAATTCGTTGAGATCGTATTCATATAATTCTTTATCGTCTAATAGTATTTTACCACTTTGATATTTGTAAAGACCACTTATCAATTTAATTATTGTAGTTTTTCCTGAACCTGTTTCCCCAACTATGGCTACTCTTTCGTTAGGATTTATCTTGAAATTTACGCCTTTTAAGACTTCTGTATTTCCATCGTACGAGAATTTAACGTTTTGAAATTCAACTTTGCCCTCTTGAATACTTGTATATTTTTTCCTTCCAAAATCTTCCTGTTCTTGATCGAATATCTTAAAAATTTTTCCAGCTGATGCGAATGCATTCTGCATTATGTCATATTTTTCTGCCAGGTCGAACAGAGGTCTAAAGAACATATCTACATAAGAAGTGAAGGCATAGATAGTTCCAAAGGTTGTCTGCCCATCAGTTAATAACAAAGAACCAAACCAAAGTAAAACACTGATTGTAAAATACTGTAAAAGACTCATTAAAGGTCTAAAGATTGCAAATACGTGCAATTGCTGCACATTTGCACGATATACCTTGGTACTCATATAGTCGAATTCCTTTTTCTTTCTCTCTTCTTGGTTGAATAATCTTGTAACATTGCTTCCAGATAGATTTTCGGCTAAGTAGGAATTTAGAGCCGATATTCTGGTTCTAACCTTGTCGTAAGCCTTTCTATCAAAATGCCTGAATAAAACAACTGAAACAACGATAACTGGGAACATAGACATCGTATATAGGCTCAGTTTGAAGTCTAACACCATCATTAAAATGATTACACCAGTTATTATAGCTATATCTTTGAGCAAGCTTGTCACAACCTCACTGAAGAAATCTGAAAGATTCTGGGTGTCATTAACCACACGTGTTGTAACTTTGCCCGGGGGATTTTTTTCAAAAAATGTATATTTGAGTTTTAATATATGACCAAATAAATCTTTCCTCAGATGAAAAATAACCTTTTGACCAACTAAATTAGCAAAGAAAACTTGACCGTAATTTAAGATAAATTGTCCCATAAGTACTGATATAAAAATTAGGCTAAACACATGGATTTTTCGATAGGCTGCGTCAAAGTATTGGGAATACTGCTCCCCTGAGACTTGTATTCTTTCACCTGTTTGATTGTTAACCATATAATAATTGTTGTCTCTTTTCTCTAGATTATAGGCTCCGTTTTCCTGTTCAATAAATTGCAATTCACTCCCAGGGACCATATCAAATGAATACTCTACATTTATTACGTTATCAATCCCGTATCGTATAAAAATAGGTAAGGATAGCTCTATTATCGTTGCTATTGCCAAAGTTAAAAAGGTCAAAAATAGTAATAACTTGTACTTCTTTATGTACACCCACAACCTCATGAAGGTTTTGAGATCGCCTTCGCTTTTTTCTTTTTCTTCTAAAAATATTTCTTCATGAACTGAAGCCATTGCTCTACTCCTCCAAATTTTTTTCTATTAATTGTTTCATGTACATCGAATAGTAAATACCTTCTCGTGAGATCAACTGATTGTGACTACCGTTTTCAACGATTTGACCATCATCGAATACATAAATCTGGTCGGCATTTTTAACCGCCTTGAGCCTGTGAGATATAACGACGATTGTTTTGCCTTTTGCTTGTTGCCTAAGTGTTTTGATAATTTCTTCCTCCGTTTCGGTATCCACAGCGGAAAGACAATCGTCTAATATTATCATTTTTGATCTTTTAGCTAGAGCCCTCGCTATGGTAACCCTTTGCCTTTGACCACCTGAAAGTGTAGCCCCTCTTTCTCCAACTATTGTGTCATATTTATTTTCAAAGCTCATTATATCATCATGTACATGAGAAAGTTTTGCAAATTCTTCCACTTTGTCTTCCATTTTTTCATCGGAAAAGGCTATATTTTCTCTTATCGTCATTGAAAATAAGAAACTATCTTGTGGTACATACGAGACATTGTCTCTTATAAATTCACCGTTTACATCGTTTATATCCTTTCCGTCCAAAAATATTTGTCCTCTTTCAACTGGGTATAGTTTAACAAGGAGTTTTGCTAATGTAGATTTTCCTGAACCTATTCTTCCAACAAAGGCTACCATTTCTCCAGGGTTTATATTCATGTTTACATCGTTCAAAACCACCCTTTGTGAACCTGGATATTTGAACGTTAGATGGTTGATTTGATAGTGGCCCTGGAACTCGAAATCTTTTCTTGGAGGTTCTTTTATTGAATTTTTTTGTTCTAAAACTTCGTTAACCCTTCTTAAAGAGGCTCTTCCTCTTTGTATTAGGTTGATTAAATTTCCAACCGCCATCATTGGCCATATCAACATTCCTATATATTGGTTTGTCATTATGAAGTCTCCAAGGGTTATCTGGTTGTTTATTACCATTGGTCCACCAAAATTGAAAACAAAGATAGTTGCTAATTGTCCTACTAACATAGCTAAAGGAAACATCAATCCCCAAACTTTTACCAAGCGGATGTAAGAATTATAGAACTCTTGAGACTTAGTGTCAAATATCTCTTGCATCGTGTCATAGTTTGAATACAACTTTACAACATCCACACCAGAGACATTTTCTTCGGTTATATTTGATAACTCCGAAGTTTTTTCTTGTAATTCTCTGAACCTTCTGTGGATGAATCTCCCAAAAAAGAGTGATATAATTGCTATTAAAGGAAGCGGTAGTACCGAAATAAAAGTCAATCTCCAATTCACGAAAGTACCCATTGCGAATAAAGTTAAAGTTGTCATTGTTATAGTATCAACAAGCATTATAACCGACATCCCCATCATACGTCTTAACATCAAAACATCAGAAGTGAACCTAGTCATCAAATCCCCCGTTCTCCATTTGTCAAAAAAATCTTGGTCCAAGCCTATGATATGATTGAACATTTTTTTCCAACTTTTATACTCAAAAAGTCTGGCGGCACCAATAATTGAAATCCTCCAAAAAACTCTCCCAATACCCAATCCTAAAGCTAACATGATTATTCCAAATACCAACGTTTTAACTTGGTTAAGGTTTGGGGATTGAGTATTTAGTATATCTACTATGCTTCCAATTTGTCTTGGAATAAACAGCTGAATGATATCAACGGTGATAAGAAAGAGAATTCCAATGAGGTATCTCCACCAGTATTTTTTAATAAATTCTTTGATCAAAAGATTCACCTACCCAAATTGATTAGTATTCCTAACAAAATTATATCACGTGATTCAAGGAATATCAATTATTTTCATCGAAAAAATATAAGAGAACTTAAAAAATAAAAAAGGGGCGCTAATTAATTATTTTTAGAGGTGATTTTTATGTTTGAAAGTTACGATAATGTTTACAACTTTTGGTTTGAAAATGGTGCAAGTTCTGTTACATTTTTGGAACACGACGATGGCTTGATAGCCTTTGATAGTTCCCTTTATCCAAAAAAGTTTGAAAATATGGTGAAAATAGTTGAAGAACGGACTTCAAAAAAATTAAAAAAAGTTTTTTTTACTCATTTTCACCCTGATCACACCTTTGGAGCTGTTTTTAGCAAACGTAAATTTGATCTATATATGAACAAAAAAACATTGGACTTTCTTAATACCTTGGATACCACGTTTTTAAAAGAAAGTTCAAAGGTAGCAGAGTACAACTTCAACAATTTCAAAGAGGCTTTAAAAGAAAAAGACATCGTCATTTTTGAGAATTCTATTTTTCTTTTTTTAAAAGATCAAATTTTATCATCGGAAAATATTGGCGGACATACTTTAGATTCAACAATTTATATCCTAAAACCACAAGGATATCTAATAAGTGGTGATCTCGTATTTTCTAAGGTGCATGCTGAAATACTCAATTCCAATGTTGACCAGTGGATATCCAGATTAAATAGCTTATCTTCCTTAGATATAAAAATGGTTTTTCCAGGGCATGGGAAACCAGAAAGTAAAAAGCTTTTGAGAGAACAATTGAGCTATTTGAAAAGAAAGAAAAGCGGGGAGGATATGGAAAAAAGGTACGCAGATTATTCCTTGCCAGATTTAGCTCATTTATAGTGAAACTAAGAAGATTTTAGTATTTTATTTAATTCTGCATCTGCTTCTTCATCAGGCAGAGATTTAATTTCTTTGATTTCTATTATGATCCTTTTATTCTCCTCGGAATTCAAAATCTCTAACTTTTCTAAAATCTTTATATTTTCATAAGGTTTAAAATAGTAAATATTGAATTTGGTAAAGTCTATATTAAGCAATCTTAAGAAATTTCTGGTTTTTGGAAGGTACTGTTGAATTTCATATACCCCGTCTTCTGTCACCACTACATCAAAATTTTCCATATTAAAAAACGGTAGGAAAGATGAAAGTAAATCAGGAATAGAGGCCGTACGTATAGATATTTGATCGTATTCATCTACTTCATCACGAACGTTTGTGTAAAAAACCGTATCGAAGAGATCATAACAATAATATATATCTTTAAATAAAGATGGTTTTTCAAAGGTAAATATTATATATCTGTTATCAATGTAGCTTAATCTTCCCGCTATTTCTTTACTATTCGTTATTTGAAACTGAATATCAATAACAAATTTTAATTTTTTGTACCCCGAATAACTCTCTAAAAGGCCTTGCACGCTTGGTTGAGCAAATATATAGGTGGAAAAAACAAGCAAAGAAAAGAGTAAATATTTCTTATTTATCATTTCAGGGTTTTCATCCTTTCTCTTAACGAGACGATTTCTGTTATTCTAATTCCAAAATTCTCATCGATAACTACAACTTCGCCTCTAGCAATTAATCTTCCATTGGCGTATATGTCCAAGGGCTCCCCTGCCAATTTATTTAACTGTATCATTGAGCCTTCATGCAACTCTAAGATCTCTCTAAGATTTAATTTAGTTGATCCTAACTCAACTTTTAGTTCTAAAGGAACATCAAGCAAGAGTTCCAACTTTGATAGATCTATATTTTGGGAGATAGGTTCTTCCTTTTTTTCAAACTCACCAAATTCTACAGGTTGAACCTTAACTTTTTTCTCTTTGATCACGTTGGAATTACTTTTTTCTTGCGCATTTGAATTTGTTGAGCCTTCTTCCTTAACTTTAACCTTACCAAAAGTTTTTTCCATAAGTTCTTTAATTTTTTGAGCAAATTTCATTGGTATAAATTGCCAGAAAGTCGTTTCAGCTACTCCAGTGATTTTCACGTTGAACTTTATGGAGATAACATAAGCTTCCTTGTCGGTTTCTATCGGGGGAAATTCAATATTGGGATCAGAAAAATTCAGTACTCGACTGTTTGGTGGAGAAATATCGATATTTGTTTTTAGAAAATCCGATAAAGCAGTTGAAGCTGTGCCCATCATTTGGTTCATCGCTTCGGAAACAGCGCTTAAACTAATGTCATCTAATTCTCTTTCTTCGATATTTTCTACGTCTTTTCCTAGCATTAAGTCCGCTATTATATTAGTTAAATTCAAAGGTAATACTAAAGTGTTTAAACCATACAAACCTTTTTTGTACTCTACTGTAACAACAACATTCTCCCCCTCAAAATTTGTTGTTATATTTTTAAATTTAATAATATCTGTTTGAGGATATTGGATTTCTATCTTTTTTCTTAGCAAAGTTGAAAGGGTTGTTGCCCCAGAACCCATTGTGATATTTGCAATTTCACCAATCACATCCAAAAGTGAGTCTAGTTTTTCATCTACAGTTGAGTTTTCCTCGCTTTCCTTTGGATCATCAGTGTTATTTAACCCTTTTAATAATGAATCTAATTCGTTTTGATTTAAAAATTCGTTTTCAGGCATTTCATTCATCTCCTGTTTTTTCAGTGGTTTCACTTTTTTCAGAGGAATCTTGCTTTTTTGTCTTTTTTTTCATGCTTTCTTCAACAAGAAGTCTTTCTAAAAGTTCTTTGTTTTTCTCAATGATCTTTACACTGTAAAAACCTTTACTCTTACCTACATTTACTTTGAATATAGGTCTTTCTTCAATTTCTAAATCTATTGGCTCGTCGTAAAAAGAATCTAAGCGTATTACATCACCAACTTCCATATTCAAAAAATCGTTTAAATATATCTCTGCTTTACCAAGTATAGCGGATAAATTTAACTTTGAAAGTAGCAACGTTTGTCTTAGATTTTCTTTAAATTCTTCAGTATGTCTGTACGAGGTAGTCCACATTCTTGTTGTCAATTTATCGTTCAAAGGTTCCAATGAAGAGGACGGGAAACAAAGATTTACAAAACCTTGTACATTTTTTATCGTAACAGATAGTGTTATAAGAATTGTCATCTCATTTGAAGGGGCAACTTGAACAAATTGGGGATTAGTTTCTAAATTTTCCAAATTGGCATCAAATTCCTCTATGTTTGACCAAGATTTTGATAGCATTCTCAACATAACTGCAGCTTCTTTTCTTAAAATGTTCATTTCTATCTCCGTAGGAGGCCGAATCTCTTCAAGAGTGTTCCCAGATCCCCCTAAAAGTCTGTCTATTATAACGTATCCCAAGTCTAAGCCCATTTGCAAAATAGCGCTTCCTGAAAAAGCTTCGGACGAAAAAATAACAATAAAGGTTGGTGAGTTTAATGATTTTTGGAATTCTGAGAAAGTAATTTGATCAATACTGGCATATTTAACATCGACAAACGTTCTACTTCTGCCTGAAAGATAAGTAGATAGCTCTCTCGCAAAACTTTCATGGATTAACTGGAGAGTTCTTAGTTGTTCTCTCGAAAACTTCATCGGTCTTCGAAAATCGTAGTCTTTGATTCTTCTTTCTTCTCCTTGATATTCTTCAAGAACTTCTTCGGGGGCTTCTCCAGAACTCATTGATTTTAAAATACTATCTATTTCTTCCTGTGTAAGGGTTTCATCCTCAGGCATACAAACACCTCTTTTTCATTTTGCAGCCTTGTGCAAAAAGCTTTTTTATAATAAACTATGATTTTGAACTTGGGGTTCTTAAGGGGCTTGCCCCTTGTTTGCTGTAGTATGCAAACCATGTTTTTAAGT
>Ga0182240_100150_pt1 | contig 30416 bp, 29 predicted proteins | sample hydfrates4_PW_90_FD_145594 | JGI IMG/M metagenome (GOLD analysis project Ga0182240, IMG submission 145594) | Subsurface microbial communities from deep shales in Texas, USA - hydraulic fracturing test 4_PW_90 | ecosystem: Environmental > Aquatic > Deep subsurface > Shale gas/oil reservoir >...
TGCGGAGGAAAATGGAAACATTTTTGTGCTAAATGCTTCATTAGTTGCCTTAAAAGAAATTCAGGAAAATATGAAAGATGAAGCTAAAAAACAATATTTAAATTCTGAAGAAGATGTAAATGAGTATGTAGAGAAAATTCGGGAAGAAAAATGACAGCCGATGTCAGGAAATAGAATCTTAACTCAGGTACGTTGACAATTGAATATGTATGGGAATCTTTGGAACCGGGGTTTTCATATGGGAAGATGAACTGGGTTAGAGGTTTAAAAAACTATGATATAAGTTCAAGGATCAGGTTATTTTTTTAGCAATACACTTTGATCGCAACACAGTGAATGCAGGGATTTATAAAATTTTAATAGAGTACTTGACTTTCGGTTTTGAGAGGATTATATTTACTATATAAGATAATAAAGCCCTGTCAAATCGAAGTCTCAAGTTCCACTTGGGATATTAATGTAGAGGAGATGGGGCTTTTTTTAATTGTTTTTAGTTTTGCTTTCATCGAATTCGTGCTCACTTGCTTTGAAGTTCCAATGACGATAGGGAAATTCCCATCCAGTTTTATAGTGCTTTTGTCCCGTAAAAATACCAATATTAAATTGAAAATTATCCTGAAGTCCAAAAAATTGATAATGGAGGATATGGTTTTCAGAATTTCAATGAAAAAGGAATTAACTCTTTTGAATCAGAATATGCTGACTTAATTGATGTGTATACGAATTATAAAGGAGTTTGTTTTTATGAATAAATTTTTCTGTAGAGAGCAGTTAAAAAAGAAAAATATTGGTCCTGAAAATAGAGAACAAAGAATTAAATTGCTTAGAGAAAATCTTTTTGCTCTCCAAGATGACTGTAAAACAAGTTATGAAGAAGGCAAAAAAACTTTAGAGAAATTGAGGGGAAGATCTTGTGGAAAATAAATCTCCTTCTTTTTGTCAATAAGAGAGAATAATTTGGATAATATTACAATACCTGAATCAATATATTTAGATACCAGTTTCATCTACGAAATGTTGGCCAATGGGGAGAACTCTATAGCTGCTGTTGATGGGTATTTTATAAATGTGCCGCATATTAATTCTTATGGCCCTTCATGGGTATTTCAGGAAGACCAAAATTCAACTTTTAAAGAAGATTCTGATGATATAATTGATGATATCTTTGAGGAGTATGATAGTTTAAATTCATAAAATTTTTATCTGAGATATAAAATCCGATGTCACAAAATAAAATCTTAACTCAGGTACGTTGACAACTGAATATGTATGGGAATCTTTGGAACCGGGGTTTTCATATGGGTAAGATGAATTGAGTTAGAGGTTTAAAAAACTATGATATAAGTTCAAGAATCAGGTTATTTTTTTAGCAATACACTTTGATCTCAACAAAGTGGACATTATGTTGAATAGGGTAAGTAAAAACAAAATATAGATATAGAATATAAGAGTTTTTTGTATATGAACTTAAGGGATTGAGTTTATATGTAAAAAACTATTTTTTTTATGTGGAGAGAAAAAATAATTTTGGAGTGATTTAATTGAGTAAAAAAACTGAAGAATTACGAAAAGAAATACTCGAAAAAGTAAAAGAATTGCATCGAGAAGAACAAAAAGAAAAAAGTTTTGAACTGGGTAAAGACACTATACCATTTGCAGCTAGAGTTTTTGATGAGAAAGAAAAAGTATCTTTAGTTGATTCCAGTCTTGATTTTTGGCTAACAACAGGCAGATATGCTGAAGAATTTGAAGCAGAATTTGCAGATTTTATGGATCAGAGATATTGTTCCCTGGTTAATTCTGGTTCTTCTGCTAATTTAGTTGCTTTATCAGCTCTAACTTCAGATAAATTAGAGGATCGAAAACTAAAAGCTGGAGATGAAGTAATCACGGTGGCTGCTGGTTTTCCAACTACAGTTAATCCAATTGTTCAAAATAATCTTGTACCTGTATTTGTAGATGTAGAACTTGGCACCTATAACATAAAGGTTTCAGAATTAGAAAAAGCACTGTCTGATAAAACTAAAGCTATTATGCTTGCTCATACTCTGGGTAATCCGTTTAATTTAGAAGCTGTGACTGAATTTGCTGAAGAGCATGATTTATATTTAATAGAAGATTGCTGTGACGCTGTTGGAACTACTTATGATGGCCAAATGGTCGGAACTTTTGGCGATTTTGCTACAGTTAGTTTTTATCCTGCTCATCACATGACAATGGGAGAGGGTGGAGCAGTATTAACAAGTAACCCTGTATATAAAAAGTTAGCAGTTTCTTTTAGGGATTGGGGACGAGACTGCTACTGTGAACCAGGTGCAAATAACACCTGTGGACGCAGATTTTCGATGCAGTTTGGAGATCTTCCCTATGGTTATGATCACAAATATGTTTACAGCCATGTAGGTTATAATTTGAAAGTTACTGATATGCAGGCAGCAGTTGGAGTAGAACAGTTAAAAAAGCTTCCTGACTTTATAAAAGCAAGAAAAGAAAACTTCGAAAAATTATATAAAGGTATTAAGGGATTTGAAGAATATTTAATTTTACCAGAAGCAGAAGAGAATTCGGATCCTTCCTGGTTTGCTTTTCCATTATCGGTTAAAGAAAATGATGAGTTTACTAAAAATGAACTTGTTAATTACTTAGAGGAAAACAAAGTAATGACCAGACAATTATTTGCAGGCAACTTAACCAGGCAACCTGCCTATCAGAATGTTGAATACAGAGTTGTTGGAGATCTTGCCAATACTGATTATATAATGAATAACACTTTCTTTATTGGAGTTTATCCAGGGCTTGATGACCAGAAAATTGAATATATTATTCAGCAGTTTTCTGATTTCTTTGATGAAAGGATATAAAAATGGCAGTTGTAACCCAGGCAGAAGTGCTATCTGTTAAAGAACATACATCAGAGATCAGAGAATATATCTTAAAACCTGATAAATATAGAAGATTTGAAGCTGGAATGTTTTTGCAGCTATCTTTAGAAGAAGTAGATTCTTCTGATTATTGGCCTGAATCAAGAACTTTCAGTTTAGCTTCTTATTATAATAAAGAAAAAGTAATTAGACTTATAATCAAAAAAGCTGGACGATATACTACAAGGATTTTTAATGAAATTGAAAAAGGTAGTGAAGTTACAATTAAATATGCTTATGGAGATTTTATTTTACCGGTTTTTGATCAAAAAAATGATATTATCTGTCTTGCTGGTGGAACTGGAGTTACTCCATTTTTTAGTTTTATAGAGGCATTGGAAGAACAAAATGAGCTAGAGCGATTAAAACTTCTTTACTCAGCAAAAAAATATGAATATTTTATAAGACTCGACTATTTAAAAGAAAAATTGAATAATAATCAACTATTATTATTTACAACCCAAAAAGAAAACAGTGAAACTATAAATAGGAGAATAGCCAAAGAAGATGTAATAAATTCAGCTTCTAATTATCAGGAAGCTCATTACTATATCTGTGGTACAACTGATTTTAATTTAGATTTTAAAGAAAAACTTGAAGCTGAAAACTTAAAAAATATTTATTTAGATCAATGGGAATAAAAAATTAGGGGGTTAAATTTTTATGAAAGCAGTAATACTTGCAGGAGGGTTTGGAACCAGACTTGGTAATAGAACTAATCTAATTCCCAAACCCATGGTTGAGATTGGTCAAAAACCAGTTCTCTGGCATATCATGAAGACTTATGCTCATTATGGAGTAACTGATTTTATTATCTGTCTTGGTTATAAAGGTGATGTAATTAAGGATTATTTTCTCCATTATGAAGCTAAGAATAATGACTTTACTATAGATTTAAGTAACTCTGATATAACATTTCATAATAATCACAATGAAACAGACTGGAATGTCACCCTAGTTGATACAGGTTTAAATACTCTTAAAGGTGGTAGAATAAAAAGAATTGAAGAATATTTAGATGACGGTATAAATCTACTTACATATGGTGACGGAGTTGCTGATATAGACATTAATGATTTAGTTAGATTCCATAAACGACATAATAAAATGGTCACAATTTCAGGTGTACATCCACCAGCCAGATTTGGAGAACTTCTGGAAGAAGGTAATGTAGTTCAATCTTTTGAAGAAAAACCACAGACTTCTATGGGTTTGATTAATGGAGGTTATATGGTTTTTGAAAGAGGGATGCTAGACTATTTATCTCCTGCAGAAGACTGTGATTTTGAGGTTGGTCCCTTAGAAAAATTATCAAAACAGAGTAAAGTTATGGTTTATAAGCATGATGGTAACTGGGAATGCATGGACCATGAACGTGATGTAACTCATTTAAATAAACTCTGGAATGAAGATAAGGCTTTTTGGAAGGTCTGGGAGTAATGGAAGAATTATTTGATGGAATCTATAAAGACAAAAATGTATTAGTAACAGGTCATACTGGATTTAAAGGATCATGGCTATCTATCTGGTTAAATGAGCTGGGAGCTAATGTTATTGGATATGCCTTAGATCCTTATACTGATCAAGATAATTTTGTTGTTACTAATTTAAGTGAAAAGATCACTGATCTCAGAGGTGAAATAAGAGATTATGATAATCTTTTAAAAACTTTTGAAGAAGAAAAACCAGAGATTGTCTTTCACCTGGCAGCTCAACCGCTGGTCAGATTATCATATAAAGAACCAAGAGAAACCTATGAAGTTAATGTAATGGGAACAGTTAATGTTTTAGAAGCAGCTAGGCAGAGTGATAGTGTTAAAACTGTAATTATAATAACCAGTGATAAATGTTATGAGAATAATGAGTGGATCTGGGGTTATAGAGAAAATGATCCTATGGGCGGATATGATCCTTATAGTTCTAGCAAAGGATGTGCGGAATTAGTTACCTCTGCTTATACAAGATCATTTTTTGAGAATGAAGATTCTGATATAGCTGTAGCTTCGACTAGAGCGGGTAATGTTATTGGTGGTGGAGACTGGGCAGCAGATAGACTGATAACTGATTGTATTAGCTATCTGAAAGAAGATAAGGCCATTGAGATTAGAAGTCCAAAAGCTATTAGACCCTGGCAGCATGTGTTGGAACCTTTGCGGGGTTATTTATTATTAGCTTCAAAACTATATCAAACCCCTGAAAAATATACAGGTGCCTGGAATTTTGGGCCTGATGAAGCTTCAATTGTAACAGTTGGAGAACTTGTTGACAAACTGGTTAATAAGTGGGGTTCAGGTAAATGGATTGATACTTCTAATAAAAATGAACCACATGAAGCAAAATTATTGAAACTTGATATTAGTAAAGCCAGGTATAATTTGGGATGGCAACCTAAATTAAATATAAATGAAGCAATTAATATGACTGTGGAATGGTATAAAAATTATATTAATGGGAAAGTTTATGACTTGTGTGTTGAGCAAATAAATAATTTTGTTGACAAGAAAAATTGATTTTCAAATTTGTTCTTAATATCAAAAGAACAAAATTTTTAGATGCTTGAAAAGATGGCTATTTTGACACTTAACAGAAGCGGAGAAAATACTTGTTAAGGAAATATAACTATATTTGATAGAGTGAAATTATTGACAAGTATGTAATATGAGCTAGTAATGTCATTGTTAACTATATTCCAGGTGATCTTCTAGTTGTTGTTAATCCTGCAAAAATCAAAAAATTGAATTTCAAAGTTTGATTTAGATGGTGAAAGGATGTATTTAATGAATATTTTAATGACTTGTACTAATTTGAATAATAGTAATCATATACCTAGAACAACTTGGGCACCTGTTCTAGAAAAAATAGCTAACAATTTATATTTTTTTGATTATGATGATTATCAAAGTGAATTATATAAAGAATCTGTATTTATGAAATTATTAAATGATAAAAATATAGATATAATATTTTATGTTGTAAAAGAAGATGATTTTAGATTTAATATTTGGAGAAAAATAAAACAAAATTATCCAGAAGTAAAAATAATCTCATTTTTTTCTGATGACGACTGGCGTTTTAATAACTATGATAGATTTATTGCATTATATTCTGATTATTTTATTACAACTTATCCCTCTTCTTATAAAAAATACAGAAAATATGGACATAAGAATGTGATTTTAAGTCAATGGGCATGTAATCAAAAAATGTTTAAACCATTAGACCTTGAAAAAAAATATGATGTTACATTTATTGGATCTGCTTATGAACCTAGAATAGAATGGATAAGATATTTGAAAGATAATGGAGTTAAAGTGAAAATTTTTGGTGAAGGTTGGAACAAATATGATAAATTAAAGGGAATATATGGAGGCTTTTTGTCATCAGATGATTTTATAAAGGTGATAAATCAATCAAAGATTAATTTATCTTTTACGTGGAGTTCTAGAAATGATGGGAAATTACAATTTAAAGCAAGAAACTTTGAATTTGCCGGTTGTAATTCTTTTCAGTTAACTAATTATGATGAAAGACTTTTTAGATATTATAAGCATAATGAAGAAATTGTCACTTTTAATTCTAAAAAAAATTTGATAAAAAAAATTAATTATTATTTAAAAAATGATAAAGAGAGAGAAGAAATAGCAAAAAGGGCTTATGAAAGAACTATTAAGGAGCATACGTGGGAACAAAGATTTAGAAGTATATTTAAAGAAGTAAACTCTAAAGATAATAATACTAATTTTAATTTTAATAAAAATAGCAAGTATAATATATTGATTGTTAATATTTCAAAACAAAATAATGACGAAATTAAAAGAAAATTAAATAATCAGTTTAATATCAAACATATAGAAGTTTGTAAAGTTAATCAATTAAATATAGATAAACTCAAAAAAGGGAAATATGAATTTGTTACATTTATGGAAAATGATGAAAATTGGTTTGGTGAGAAACTAGAATTTCAAGCTTATTCATTAGATAAAGATAAAACAGATATTTGTATATCTGATTTTTATCTAAACAAAAATTTTCAAAGAAGAATGATGGTTAACCGAATATTAGTGGATGATAAACTTGATTCAATGACATATTTTTTATCGTTTTCTACTATTATGTTTTCTAAAAACTTCTTTATAAGTAATATGAATCAAATTATTGATTCTATTGATAACAGATATTTACTCAAAAAAATTTTAAAACATAATAAAGTGTCAAGAATAGAAATCCCTTTATTTGAAGCAAATAATATTAGTTTTAGAAAATATAGTTTTAATATTTTTTATAACTACTATAAGTACTCTAGTTTTAATTTTAATAGTGTTCTTGAAAAATTGAAAAATGAAAATAAATATTTGCTTTTTGCAAAATTAAAAATATTAAAATTAGGGAAACAGATAATAGAAAAGCTTAATTATATTTCTAAGAGAATGAATTGAGGATTGTAGTTTTAGTTTCATAGTTATATCATCCTATAATAACAAGATATTTGATATTAGTGATCCTATTTTACATAATATATTGTTTACACATTATAAACTAAAAGAAAAATTTCATAAAATTGTATTATAATTAATAAAATAGATATCTATTTTATTCACAAAATATTGATTTAGTTTTATTTTTTGATTTAAATTATGATTTAGTAGACAATAGAAAATATTATATCTATATAGCCCCCTAACAGAATTGGAGAAAGATTTGGAAATGATAAAGTCTAAATTTAGAGCGTTGAACCGGTAATAAAAACTGATTATAAAGCGAGATAGGTGGTGAGTTATGGGGAATAAAATTAAGGTAGCAATTTTAGGCGCTACTGGTCATATAGGAAAAGGTCTTACTTATAAGTTTTTTGAAAATCGTAACAAATACAATACTTATTTGTTTGTTAGAAATTTTAAAAAATTGAATATTTTTTTAAAAAAAGAAAATATAAATCATGTTAGTCTTAGAAGATTTGAAGAATTAAATAAAGAAAAATATGAAGTTATAATAAATTGTATTGGAGCAGGTTATCCAACTAAACTAAAGAAACTAGAAGGCGATATATTAACACTAACAGAAAAATTTGATAATATGATTCTAGATTATTTAGTAAAAAATAAAGAAACGATATATATAAATTTTAGTAGCGGGGCTATCTATGGTAAAGAGTTTGATGTTCCAGCTAAAAATAATTCAAATTTAGTAATAGAAGTAAATGATTTGGGAACGCAAGATTCTTATTTAATATCAAAGTTAAATTCAGAAATAAAGCATAGATTAATGAATGATTATAGAATTATTGATATTAGGGTTTTTAGTTACTTTAGTAGATTTATTGATGTGAATTCAAGTTTTTTAATTGCTAAAATATTAAAAAGTATTTTGGACGGCAGTACTTTTAACACAAACCATTTGAATATTTTTAGGGATTACGTTACCCCCGATGATTTATTTTTGCTAATAGAAAAATGTATTGAAAATAAAAGCATAAATGATTTTTTTGATGTTTTTACAAAAAATGAGATAGGAAAATTTGAACTATTAAAAGGATTAGAAAAGGTATTCAACTTAAAATTTAAGATTAATTATGACAAAAAAATTGATAATCCTACAGGAATAAAGCTAAAGTATTATTCTCAAAACACAAAAGCAGAAAGAATAGGATATAATCCGAAATTTGACTCATTAAGTGGAGTTGTTCATGAAATAAAAAAATATATTAAAGAGTCAATTAAGTTTTAAATTAGATAATAAATATTAAATTATATGAGGGGGTTTAAACATGAAATTATCAGATTATATAGTAGAATTTTTAGAAAATAAGAGTATCGATAATGTATTTGGTTATATAGGTGGATCAATAACTCATATGGTTGACTCAATTTCTAAAAGTAAGAAGATTAACTTTATACAAGTTTATCATGAACAAACAGCAGCAATTGCAGCAGAGGGGTATTCAAGAAATTCAAATAAAATAGGTGTTGCTATGGCAACGAGTGGTCCTGGAGCAACTAATTTAATAACTGGGATAGCTGATGCTTATTTTGATTCAATACCAACTGTATATATAACTGGACAAGTAAATACTTATGAGTACAAATATGATAAGCCGATTAGGCAACAGGGTTTTCAAGAAACTGATGTAGTAAATATTGTAAAACCAATAACAAAATATGCAGTTCTTGTAGATGATGCAAATGAAATACGTTATCATCTCGAAAAAGCGTTTGAAATAGCTCAATCTGGTAGGCCTGGTCCGGTATTATTAGATATACCTATGAATATTCAAAGGACAGATATAAATCCCAACAAAATAAATAAATATGACAAAAAAATTACTGTGAAAGAAAAAAGTTTAGATATAAAAAAAATAAAAGAAATGATAGGTAATAGTGAAAGGCCATTAATTCTTTCTGGTGGAGGTATAATTAAAGCTAAGGCAGAGAATTTACTTAATGAGTTTGCTGAAAAAAACAATCTGCCAGTAGTAACTTCGTTAATGGGAAAAGGTGCTTTTAATGAAGAAAGTGAATTGTTTGTTGGTATGATAGGAAGTTATGGTAATAGATGTGCCAATATGGCCATTTCTAATGCGGATTTATTAATTGCCTTAGGGAGTAGATTAGACACTAGACAAACTGGAGCATTATTAGAAGGTTTTTTACGAGAAGGTAAAATAATCCACGTTGATATTGATCAAGATGAATTAGATTTTAATAGGCTTCCAAGAAGAGAAAAAATATCACTTGATGTTAAGAAGTTTTTAAATGAAATTATTAATATTAATTTTAGAGTTAATTCTAGAGAAAAATGGTATAATTATTTAGATAAACTTAAATTAAATTATAATCAAGAAAAAGAGATAAAGAAAAATGTAGTAAATAAATTTCCATATAAAATAATGGATGTAGTAAATTATTACTCTAGGAAAAAAGATATTTTTTGTATTGATGTTGGACAAAATCAAATGTTTGCTGCTCAGAAAATCAAGATAAAAAACGGACAAAAGTTTTTTACTAGTGGTGGATTAGCACCAATGGGATATGCTTTGCCAGCAGCCATTGGAGCCTCATTTGCAACCCCCCAAAGAAGGATAATTGCGATAACAGGCGATGGTGGATTTCAGATAAGTACGCAATCACTTATGTTAATATCACAATATAATTTGCCAATAAAAGTTTTAGTATTAAATAATAAATCTTTGGGTTTGATTACACAATTTCAGGATTTATATTTTGATAAAAGAAAAGTTGGTACGATGAAAAAATCTGGTTATCATGTTCCAGGAATTAAAGATATAGCAAAAGCTTATAACTTAGATTATTATAAAGTAAATAAAAATGATATAGAGAACAGAGAATATTTAGATGAAATATTTAAAAATGATAAGAATTGTATAATAGAATTTTTGATAGAGGGTTTAACAAAGGTATTTCCTAAATTAGAGTATGATAGTCCTATAGAAGACCCAACCCCCAAGCTTAAAAGAATTGAGCTAGAAGAGAATATGTGGATAAAACCATATAATCAGTTGGATAAGTAAGTTGAAGAATTGCATATATTTAACAAAACCATTTAAAGACTGATCTGTTTTTATTGATATATCAGATGACTGAACCTTTTGCTCATAAACCTCTATCATTATTTTTTTAATTCGTGGTTCTGCAACCCATAATTAGTAAATTTTTTCGGCTTAAAATAATTAGCCTGTATTAGTGTTAGGAGTAATTATATGATCCAACAAAAATTAGTTTCTGTCGGTGTTCCGGTATTTAATGTTGAAAGATATGTAGAACAATCAATAAGAAGTATAATGAATCAAACTCATGAAAATATTGAGATTATTATTTCTGATAATTGTTCAACCGATGATACATTTAAAATTATCAAAAGGTTACAATTGGAGGATAATAGAATAAAAATAAATAGAAATGATAAAAACCTAGGGTTTGCGGGAAATATAAACAAATTAATTGAAATTGCTAATTCGGAATATTTGGCTATATATCATGCAGACGACGTATATGAAAACAATATAATTGAAGAACAATTGAATTTCTTATTAGATCATAATAAATTAGCTGGGTGCTTTGCTTTAGGTAATTTAATTGATGAAAAAGGAAACTTATTGAAAAATCAAAATCGTTTTATTTTTAATAATAGAAACCTAAAAAAAAGTTTAGTGATTAATTTAGACTTCTTTATAAGAAAAATGTGTGAAACAGGAAATATATTTATATGTCCTACTGCCTTTTTTAAAAAAAGTGTCTTAGAAGAATTAGGAGGATTTAATAATAAGAAAAAATATATTGAAGATCAAGATATGTGGACTCGAATACTTATGAAATACAATTTAGGAATAATCAATAAAAATTTAATAAATTATCGGATTCATTCAGAACAAGCAAGCAATTATTACTCAAGTTTTGAAAGACAAGAACTATCGAAAGACTTAAAATATTTAAATAGTTTTCTAGAAAGTAATAAAGAATATAAAAGAAAATATGAAAACATTTTTAGAAAAAGAGTTTCAAAAGAATATTTAGTTTTAGCAAGAAATGCAGTTTTTTTAGATGATTTCCATAATTTTAAAAAGTGGATTAATTTATCGAAAAAGTACTATTCATTTAATGAAAACATTAAATTTGCTCTTATGCAAAGAATGAATTTAAAATTATTGTTTTACTTAATAAAATTGTACTTAATAAAATTTAAAATTAAATAAAATATATATTTTGATAATGGGAGGAACTTTTTATAATGGGAAAAGCATTGATAACAGGAATAACCGGGCAAGATGGTTCATATTTAGCAGAGTTTTTATTGGAAAAGGATTATGAAGTTCATGGTATTATAAGAAGGGCTTCTACTTTTAATACTCAACGAATAGATCATATTTTCCAGGATCCTCATGAAAAAAATGTAAAATTACATTTGCATTATGGTGATATGACTGATTCTAGTAACTTAAGCCGGCTTGTTGAAAAAATTAATCCAGATGAAATATACAATTTAGCGGCTCAAAGTCATGTTGGAGTTTCATTTGAAATGCCTGAATATACATCAGATGTTGATGCAATGGGAACTTTGAGATTATTAGATGCAATTAAAGAATCAGAAGTAGATACTAAATTTTATCAAGCTTCTACAAGTGAACTTTTTGGAAAAGTACAAGAAATACCTCAAAATGAAGAAACTCCTTTTTATCCTAGAAGCCCATATGCTGTTGCAAAACAATATGCTTATTGGATTGTAAAAAATTATAGAGAAGCATATGATCTTTTTGCGGTTAATGGAATTTTATTTAATCATGAGTCTCCTCGTCGTGGGAAAAGATTTGTAACTAGAAAAATTACTCAAGCTGTAGTTAATATTGTTCAAGGAAATCAAGATAGATTATATTTGGGTAATATGAATGCTAAGCGTGATTGGGGATTTGCAAAAGATTATATTGAAATGATGTGGCTTATGTTGCAACAAGATAGTCCAGAAGACTATGTAGCAGCTACAGGAGAAACACATACTGTTAGAGAATTTGTAGAAAAAGCATTTAAACATGTTGATGTCAATATAGAATGGAATGGTGAAGGAATTAATGAAAAAGGAATTGATTCTGAGACAGGTAAAACATTAGTTGAAGTTGACCCAAAATACTTTAGACCAACTGAGGTGGATATATTAATTGGGGATCCTTCTAAAGCTAAAAGAAAATTAGGGTGGGAACCAAAAGTTAGTTTTGAAAATTTAGTTAAAATGATGGTAGATTCTGACAAATTAGGAGAAAAAAATATAGATTTAAATGAATATTATAAGTAAAATTATATTAAATTAGGAGAGATTTCTTATGATAAATTTACCATTAGCAACTGATACCTGGGGCAACGAAGAAATTAAAGCTATAAAAGAAGTTGTAGATTCAAATAGATTTACAATGGGAAAAAAAGTTAGGGAACTAGAAGTAAAATTTGCAGACCATTTTGGGAGCAAATATGCAGTTATGGTTAATTCAGGTTCATCAGCGAACTTATTAGCTGTGGCATCACTAATTTTTTCTGAAGAGCATGATTTAAAAAGAGGTGATGAAATTATTGTACCTGCAGTTTCATGGGCTACTACTTTTACCCCTCTACAACAATATGGGTTAAAAATAAAATTTGTTGATATTGATTTACATACTTTAAATTTAGATATTGATAAATTTGAGCAAGCTATTACTGAGAAAACAAAGGCAGTTTTTGCTGTTAATTTATTAGGAAATCCTTTAGATTATTCAAGATTATTAGATATTGTAGAAAAAAACAATCTAATTTTGATTGAAGATAATTGTGAATCTATGGGAGCCAAATATAATGATAAATATACTGGGACTTTCGGAACTTTAGGTACTTTTAGTACTTTCTTTTCGCATCATATTTCTACAATGGAAGGTGGATTTATAACCACTGATAATCCTTTATTAAAAGATATTCTTTTAAGTTTGAGAGCCCATGGTTGGACAAGAAATTTACCTGATGATAGTGGTATTCATAAGAAAAAATCAAATTCTTTTTATGAATCATTTAATTTTATATTACCAGGATATAATGTTCGTCCTTTAGAAATGGAAGGGGCAATAGGCCTCAAACAGCTTGATAAATTAGAAGAAATGGTGAGTGTTAGAAGAAGAAATGGTGAATATTTCAAATCATTATTTGAAGATAATAACGATATAATTATTCAGAAAGAAATTGGCGAATCATCATTTTTTGGGTTTTCAATGATTATTTCAAAACAAAGTAAAATAAATAGAATAACATTAACAGAAAAATTAAAAGAAAACTCAGTTGAATGCAGACCTATAGTTGCAGGTAATTTTACTAAAAATGATGTTATAAAGTATTTTGATTATGAAATTTTTGAAGAACTAAGCAATGCCGATTACATACATAATAATGGTTTATTTATTGGGAATCATCATTACGATATATCTGAAAAATTACAACAAGTTTATAATTTAATTGAAGAAATATCTTGATTATAAAGTGTTATATTGAACAGAGATTAGTAAAGGCAATAACTAATGGAGGGAAATAATGTTCTGGGGAAATAAAAGAGTTTTATTAACAGGAGGATATGGATTTTTAGGAGATGTGGTCTACAATAAATTAATTAATAAGTGTGATGAAGTAATAAGATTTCATAGTAATGAATATGATTTAACAAAAGAAATAGAAGTAAAAAAATTATTTAATGAGAAAAAAGATATTGATGTAGTTATTCATCTAGCTGCTGATGTTGGGGGAATAGAATACAACAGAAAATATCCAGGGAGTATTCTGTATAACAATCTAATGATGAATACTTTATTACAGCATTATTCTTATGTTAATAATGTGAAAAAATTTGTTGGAGTTGGGAGTGTTTGTGCTTATCCTAAGTTTACTGAAATACCATTTAAAGAAGAAAATTTATGGGATGGCTATCCAGAAGAAACCAATGCTTCTTATGGGATTTCAAAAAAAGTAATGTTAGAGCAATCTAAAAGTTATAATAAGCAATATAATTTTAATTCTATTCATTTATTAATGATTAACTTATATGGACCTAATGATGATTTTGATTTAGAAAATTCTCATGTGATACCAGCTTTAATAAGAAAATTCACAGAAGCTAAAATAAATAATAAAGAAAAAGTTATTGCCTGGGGAGATGGTTCGCCTACCAGAGAATTTATGTACGTTGAGGATGCTGCAAGAGGAATATTACTAGCTGCAGAAAAATATGATAAACCTGAACCTGTTAACTTAGGATCTGGAATGGAAATTTCGATAAAAGAATTAACCAATTTAATTAGAGACTTGGTTGGATTTAGTGGTGAAATAGTATGGGATAAGAGTAAGCCTAATGGGCAACCAAGAAGATGTCTTGATGTAAGTAAAGCTAAAGAAGAATTTAATTTTGAAGCTAATATAAACTTTGAAAGTGGACTTAAAAAGACTATAAAATGGTATAAAAATAGTATACGAGGGATTAAAATATGAAAGAGATTGCAATTGTTCCTTTTGGAAATGTATTTTTCAAAAACAAAATATTTGATATAGAAAATCAAAATTTGAATAGAGATAATAGTTTAGTGCCATTTTATTATTTGAAGAGGAAATTGAAAAAGAATGAAATATCTATAAATACTATAGATATGTATGATAATATTGCAGATTTGGACGCTGTTTTATTTTTAACATTAGATTTTAAATTGATAAATAAATGCATAAAAAACGGATTGGAAAATAAAATGGTATATATTGCTCTAGAACCTCCAGTTGTTATAAAAGAGCATTCACCAGAAGGATTAAAGAAGTTAGGAGATCTGTTTAAATATATAATGACATGGCAGGATGACTTAATAGATAATAAGAAATTTTTCAAAATCAATTTTCCGCAATATTTCGGTGAACAGAGAGTAGAAAAAATGAAATTTAATAATAAAAAATTGTTAACTAATATATCAGGAAACAAAACCTCCGATTATCCTGATGAGTTATATAGTGAGAGATTAGAAGTTATAAAATATTTTGAGAATAAGCATTCTAATGAATTTGATTTTTATGGTATTGGGTGGGACAATTCAAAAGACAACTATAAAAATTATCTTGGGAAAGTAAATAGAAAAATTGATGCTTATCAAAAATATAAATTTGCTTTGTGTTTTGAAAATATGAAGAATATTAATGGTTATATTACAGAAAAAATATATGATTGTTTTAAGGCGCAAATTGTACCAATATATTGGGGAGCGTCTAATATAGAGAGATATGTCCCTAAAGATTGTTTTATAGATTACAGAGAATTTAATGATGTCGATGAGTTATACAAATATATAAGTTCTATAGATAAAAGTTCTTATAAAAAGTATATTAATAATATAAATAATTTTTTAAACTCAGATAATATTAAACCCTTTGGAACTCAATGTTTTTATCAATCTATTTACAATATGTTAAAAGTAATAGAAACAAATAAAGATGACTTTAAAATACATATATTTAGTATTTTACGTTTAAAAAAAGAGTTATATCTTAGGATTTTAAAAAGAAAAGTGAGTTTGTTATGGAGATAAAAAAAATATTTCGCAATAAAATCATTAGTAAATTCGGAATATATTTTTTTGGACAAGCTTTATTATCAGTCATTAATTTTTTCATGTTACCGTTATATTCTCACTATATAACAACAGATGAATTTGGAGTATACTCTATTATATTAATGTTCATAACTGTTAGTAGTATTTTAATTGATACTGGACTAACTAGCACTTTTTCAATAAAATTTTATAAACTTAATAAAACACACAAAACCAACTTTTTATATAATATATTATTTTATTATTTAATGATAGGCTGTGTAGTATCTTTAATTCTAATTTATAATAATAATTTATTAAATAACTTATTAAGTATAAGTGTTAGTTATACAGTTAGAAATAAAGTGATATTAATTATGTTATTAACAGTTTTTGTGCGTTTTCTTACTAATATATTTATTATTGAACAAAATGCTATAAAATATGTAATAGTAACTCTTATTAGAGCAATTAGTTTTGCAGGATTTAATCTCATATTTCTTATAAAATATCAGATGGGATATATTTCATATATTAACGCTACTTTAATTTCTTTAGGGATTGTTTTTTTTGTAGAAATATTATATATAATGTCAAATTATAAAATAAATATTAATGGTTTTAAGTTTAAAAATTATAAAGAATTATTTAAAGTTGGTACCCCACTTGTTTTCCATAATTTAGCGAATATTATCGTGGATTCTGGGGATAAGTATTTACTGAATATGATGGGGACTGCAAGTATGGTAGGACTTTATTCTATGGGATATAAATTTGGGGCGTTTTTTTTAGCATTTGTTGTATCTCCTTTTGGTCAGGTTGTATGGCCTATATTAGCTAAAAGTTTTTCAGAAGATAAAGAAAAATACAAAAAAAATGTTGCTAATTTTTTGTATGTGAATTTGATATTAACTTCAGTTTTTTTATCAACTATTTATTTAGTTTTGGACTTATACTATAGATACTTCATAAATCAAGAGTATTGGGAAAGTTACAATATAATAATTATTATATTGGTTAGTATGATAATATATAGTCTTTCTCAGAACTTAACGTCACCAATTATGTTAAGAGAGAAGACTTTTTATATACCCTTAATAACTTTGAGTTCTGGCATAGTAAATGTACTTATTAATTTTTGGTTGATACCAGATTATGGGATATATGGTGCTGCTTATGCTACATTGATTACTTATATTTTCATGATAGGAGCTGTCTTTATAATTAGTCAAAAGCTTGAGTATATAAGATATAGATATAAAAATATAATTAAGTTTACTATAGTGTCCACTGTTTTTTTCTCAATTGAATTTAAGTTATCTGGAGTAGTTGACTTTTCGTTTTCAAGATTTTTAATTAAGGTATTTGTGTTTATAATTTTTATAGTGGTGACTTATTATATTAATAGAAATGAAATAAGAAAGTATAAAAAATAAATTATTCAGGAGAGTTATAATGTTCATTGCCCCTCCCACTATTTGTAGGACACTGAGTTAAGATATATAATAAACTCAGAAGGTACCCAAAATGGGAAAAAAAGAACTTACACTGAAGAATTCAAAAGAGATGCTGTTGAACTCAGTCTCAACTCTGACAAATCTGTTAAAGAAACTGCTGAAGATTCAGGTATTAATTATGCTAATCTTACTCGCTGGCGTAGAGAATATAGAAACAAAGGAAAACATGCTTTTCCTGGTAACGGTAATCAGAAATTAACACCTGAACAACAAAAGATAAAAGAACTTGAAAATGAACTTAGAGAAACTAAATTAGATCATAATATATTAAAAAAAGCAGTGGGCATCTTTTCGAAAAAGCCGAAGTAATCTATGGTTTTATCCGGGACCACAGAGATCAATTTCCTGTGACGAAAATGTGCCAGCTATTAGCAGTTTCCCGATCAGGTTTTTATGATTGGTTAGATAGAGAACCCAGTCAAAGAGAAATTGCTTAATAAAAATTTTGATGTATCTGAGCCTAACAAAATTTGGGCTTCAGATATCACATATATACCCACAGCTGAAGGCTGGCTTTACCTAGCTGTAGTAATATATCTTTATTCACGAAAAGTGGTTGGCTGGTCGATTAATAAAAGAATGACCAGGCAACTTGTGATAAATGCTTTGGAAATGGGAATTAAAAATAGAAATCCTGAAAAAGGTTTGATCTTTCATTCTGATCGAGGCAGCCAGTATGCAATTCATGATTTCCAGAAAGAACTATGGAAAAATGGTGTAAAATCTTCAATGAGCCGCAAAGGAGATTGCTGGGATAATGCAGTAGCAGAAAGTTTCTTCTCCACAATAAAAATAGAATTAATTTATCAAAAAGATTACAAAACTAGACAACAAGCAAGACAAGATATTTTCGAATATATAGCTGTTTATTACAATAGAATCAGAATGCATTCTACATTAGATTATAAAAGTCCAGAAGACTACGAAAACAGAGAAAATTATCTAAACTATGTGTCTAATTTAATGGGGGAACTTCAATCTTCAAAGAGCGGGTCAGGTCCAGTCAGTTCACATTTAATGACTCGAAGAACAAATCCCAGTTTTTCTTTAGTATCATAAGATTTAAGTTAATTTTTACATATTATAATTATTATAAAATGTTAAACTGATATCTACCCAATATTTATAGGGAATGTTATAATTAAATAAAGTGTTTTTTGTAAGTGAAGTTTATATAATCAATATTTTAGAAAAGAAAACGGAGGAAAACATGTGATATTTTTAATATTTATATTTTTGTTTTTTTTATTAATATATGAATATAATAGTAAACAAAAAATAAATTTTATTTATATATATATTGGAATTATTTTAATTTTATTTTCTGGTTTAAGATACATGTATGGATTAGATTATAATAGTTATAAAGGACTTTATTTTTCTACTAATCCATCATTTTCTTCGATAGAATTTTTATTTTCAAAATTTATGTTAGTTATTAAATCTTTATCAAATCAAAATTATTACATTTTTATATTTATTAATGCTTTTATAGCAATTCTTACTAAAATTTTTTTTATAAAAAAAAATACTCGTTATTTTTTTCTAAGTATATTTATTTATTTTACTGTTATTTTTTTAGTTTATGATTTAGGGTTGTTGCGACAATCATTAGCTATGGGGATTATATCAATTGGTTTTTTATTTGATGAGAAAGATAAGAATATATCATTTATATTTTATGTTATAGCAGTTTTTGTACATATAACTTCTATTATTATTTTATTTGTTTTTTTATTTTATAAAATTATTCCAAAGTTTCACTATAATAATTGTTTAATAATAATTTTATTAATTTTGGCTTATTTAATTGGGAATTTTATTTTGCCTATATATATAAATGACATTATGAATAAACTTATAAATAGCGAATATTTATTATGGAAGATTAATTTTTATTTAAATAACTATCCAAATACAGGGATTAGCTTGAATTTAATAAGAGGATTTTTTATTATTTTTCTTATTCTAAATTCTAATATTAAAAATAAATTTACTATTTATTATATTCTTGGTTTAATAATATATTCATTTTTTAGTTTTAATGTACAATTTGCAACTAGATTTTTTTCTTATTTTTTAATAATGTAATTATATTTGATTTATATGATTACCATTCTATCTTAGGTGGGATTTAATGAGAGTATTATATATGATTGATAAGGCAAACTTATATGGAAGTGAAAAACATTTATTAGAATTAATAGAATATATGAAAAAAGAAAATGAAATATGCGTTTTTTTGTTTAGCGAAGGAGAACTGATTAATGAGTTAGAGAAAAGAAATATCAAACATGAAATTATAAAGATTAATTATTTTATAAATACTTTATTTGATTTATACGAACTTATAATTAAAACTAAAAAATTTAATCCGGATATAATTCATTCACATCAACCTAAGGCATTATTATATGGAAATTTACTATCAAAATTGTTTGGTATTAAAAGTATAATAACAATTCACTCACAAGCAAAAGATCATGCAATTATACATTCGGGAATTAGGAAAAAAATTGTTTGGAGTGGACATTTTATACTTAATTTTATTAATCAATTTTTAGCTAACGATATTATTTTTGTAAGTAAATATATGTATAAAAAAAAATTATTTAATAAAAAATCGCATTTAGTATATAATTGGATATCTCCTGAGATAATGAAAAATGATTATATATATATTAATAATCCTAACAAAGAAGTAATTAAGATTTTGACAGTTGGCTCTATTACATATTCAAAAGGTTATGATATTTTTATTAATTTTATTAATTTGCTATATGAAAAAGTTAATAAAGATATACATATATATATATTAGGAGAAGGAGAAGAGGACTATGTAAAATCATTAAAAAACAAAATAAAGAAACCGTTAAGAAATAATGTTTATTTTTTGGGTTATAAAAAAAACGTTTCATTTTTTTATAGTATGGCTGATTGCTTTGTTTTATTTTCAAGATCAGAAACATTTGGATTAGTTTATGCAGAAGCAATGTATTTTGGATTACCTATATTTGCTGGGGATTTGAAAGTGTTGAAGGAGATTGTTCCTAATAATAATTTTTTATCTTATGATTTAGAAAAACAAGTATATAATTTTATTAGACTTTTTAATAATGAATATAATTTTAAAAAAATAAAAAAGGCGAATAAAAATCAATCAGCTAAATTTAATTATTATAATAGTATGAATAAAATTTATAATATATACCAATAAAAATTATTGAGGTGAGAAATAATTAATAATATAATTACTGCAATTATTGTTACATATAATATAGATGAAAGTTTTTTAAAAAATTATGAAAAGGTTACAAAACAAGTAGATAATATAATAATAGTAGATAATAATTCCAATAAAATTACAAAGGATATTTTAAAAAAAATAAATAAATATGATAGAACTACAATAATTTATAATAATAGCAATTTAGGTTTAGCAGAAGCTCAAAATATTGGTATTAGAGAGGCTTTTAAATTTAACCCAAAATGGATATTGTTCTTGGATCATGATTCTATACCAAGTGAAGATTTGATAAAAAATTATTTTAACTATTATAATTCTTTATCAAAAGAGGAACAAAAAAAAATAGGTATATTAGTACCAAATATAATAGATAATAATGTTAAAAAAAAGTGTTTTTATATTAAAGATGAGGGAATTTATATAAAAAGAGAATTATTAACTGAAAATAATATTATAGATGATGTTATAACGTCAATTTCTTCGGGATCTTGTGTTAAAGTTTCTGTAATCAAGGAAATTGGTTTAATGATATCAGATCTTTTTATAGATTATATTGATATAGAATTTTCTCTTCGAACTCAATTATATGGATATAAAATAGTGGCAATTGGTAATGCTAAATTATTTCATAGTTTAGGGAATAGGAAATATTTTAAAGTATTGGGTTGTAAAATGCTTTTAAATAATCATTCTCCTTTAAGAAAATATTATATTTTTAGAAATAGAATATTTATTTGGAAAAAATATTATAAACATAATATAAAATATATTAGTTTTGATTTTTTGTTATTTATATATGAAATATTTAAAATTATTTTATTTGAAGATAATAAAAAATCTAATTTCAAGAATATTTTTTCAGGGATCAAAGATGGCATATTTTATAATTTGGATTCTAATTATTCTGATCGATATTTCGATTAGTTTAAATTAAAAAATGAAATAGTGGGAAAATGTTAAGGAGGTAAAACATGAAAGGAATAATCTTAGCTGGAGGATCAGGAACACGACTTTATCCAGTAACAAAATCAATTTCAAAACAGATAGTACCTATTTATGATAAACCAATGATTTATTATCCATTATCTGTATTAATGCTCTCTGGCATTAAAGACATACTTATAATTTCTACTCCAGAAGATCTACCAATTTTTAAAGATCTATTGGGGGATGGAAGTGATATTGGTTTAAACTTAGAATATCAGGTTCAGGAAAAACCTAGAGGACTTGCAGATGCATTTATTGTTGGAGAAGACTTCATTGGAGATGATAATGTAGCTTTAATCCTTGGAGATAATGTTTTTTATGGGCAAAGTTTCACTAAAATCTTAGAAAGAGCAGCTTTTTTAGAAGAAGGCGCAACAATCTTTGGCTATTATGTTAAAGATCCTACAAGTTTTGGTGTAGTAGAATTTGATGACAATGGTAAGGTATTATCTTTAGAAGAAAAACCAGATGAACCGAAGTCTAATTATGCAGTACCTGGGCTTTACTTTTATGATAATACCGTTGTAGAAAAAGCTAAAAATTTAGAACCATCTGAACGTGGAGAATTAGAAATTACAGATCTAAATAGATTATATTTAGAAGAAGGAAATTTAATGGTAGAACATTTTGGACGCGGAATGGCTTGGTTAGATACAGGAACTCATGATGGGTTGCTAGAAGCTTCAAACTTTGTCGAAGCTATTCAAAAAAGACAGGGATTATACATATCTTGTATAGAGGAAATTGCCTATAGATTGGGATATATTGACTCTGAACAGCTTAAAGAACTTGCAGAACCATTAATGAAAACTAATTATGGTAAATACTTATATGATATTTCAGAAGGCAAAAGAAACTAAAATTAGTAGAGGTGAAAAATGTCTAAATTCAAAAAGATATCTACTCCTATAAAAGATCTTTATATTATAGAACCAACTGTTTTTAGTGATCATAGAGGTTTTTTTATGGAAAGTTATAATAAAAAGGAATTTGCAGAGATTGATCTTGAATTGAATTTTGTTCAGGATAACCATTCTAAATCACAAATCGGAACTTTAAGGGGACTCCATTTTCAAACTAAACATGCTCAGGGTAAATTAGTAAGGGCTGTTAAAGGTACTGTTTATGATGTTGGGGTTGATTTAAGAAAAGACTCTGATACATATGGAGAATATTTTGGAGTTATCTTATCAGAAGAAAACAAAAAAATGTTTTATGTTCCAGAGGGTTTTGCCCACGGTTTTCTGGCATTAAGTGATGAGGTTGAGTTTTTATATAAAGCAACTGATTATTATCATCCAGAATATGATGCAGGCGTTATTTGGAACGATCCTGATATTGATATAGATTGGCCTTTAGAAGAATTTAATTTAACAGAAACTGATTTGTTATTGTCAGATAAAGATAAGGAACTACCGACTTTAAAAGAATATAATAAGGGTGATTAATTTGAAGAACTGTTTAATTACTGGTGGTGCAGGTTTTATAGGCACTAATTTTGTTAAATATATGATTAATGAACATGATGAAAAATTGAATCTTATTGTTTTAGATAAACTTACATATGCCGGGAATTTAGCAAATTTAAAAGATGAATTAGATGAAATTGAATTTATTAAAGGTGACATCTGTAATAAAGAGTTAGTAGAATATATTTTCACAGAATTTGATATTGATTTTGTAGTAAACTTTGCTGCAGAATCACATGTTGACCGTTCAATAGAAAACCCACAGATCTTTTTGGAAACTAATATTTTAGGAACTCAAAATTTAATGGATGTTGCTAAAAAATTCTGGCAAGTGGATGAAAATCAATATAAAGAAGGGGTTAAATTTCTTCAGGTTTCTACTGATGAAGTATATGGTTCATTGGGAGAGACAGGTTACTTTACTGAAGAAACTCCGTTAGCACCTAATAGTCCTTATTCTGCCAGCAAAACAAGTGCAGATATGATGGTAAGAGCATATAATGAAACATATAACTTCCCGATGAATATAACAAGATGCTCTAACAATTATGGTCCTTATCAGTTCCCAGAAAAACTAATTCCTTTATTTTCAACAAATGCTATGGAAGATAAAGAACTTCCCATTTATGGTGATGGAAAAAATGTTAGAGATTGGTTACATGTTAAAGATCACTGTAGGGCTATAGATATAGTGTTGAGAGAAGGGGAAGTTGGGGAATTATATAATATTGGTGGTAATAATGAAAAAACCAATTTAGAAATTACTGAAGCAATTTTAAATACCTTAAATAAACCAAAAGATTTAATTAAATTTGTTAAAGATAGATTGGGACATGATCGCAGATATGCTATTGATTCTTCTAAAATGAAAGAAGAATTGAACTGGGAACCAGAATATGCATTTGAAGAAGGAATTGCCGAAACTATTCAGTGGTATATAGATAATGAAGATTGGTGGCGTAACATTAAATCTGGTGACTATAGGGATTATTATCAAAAAATGTATACTGATAGATAATTTTTATTGAGCTGGAGCGATGCTATTAAGCAGCTTCAGCTTTTCTTTTATTAATGAAATAGAGGTGTAAAAAATGAAAATACTTGTTACCGGATCTAAAGGTCAGCTTGGAAAAGAATTATTAAAGATATATAGTAATGAGAATATTACTGGTGTTGATATAGATGAGATGGATATAACTGATGCAGAACAAACAGTTAATTTCATTACAGAGTTTAACCCGGACATAGTTATTCATGTTGCTGCAATGACTGATGTAGATGGCTGTGAAAAAAATGAAGGAGCAGCTTATAAAGTTAATACTTTAGGAACAAGAAACGTTGCATTAGCCTGCCAGAAAGCTAACTCCGAAATGCTTTATGTTAGCACTGATTTTGTTTTTGCTGGAGATAAAGATGAAAAATATAATGAATTTGATATCCCTTCTCCCTTAAGTGTTTATGGGAAAAGTAAATTGGAAGGTGAAAAGTTGGTTAAAGAACTTTTAAATAAATTTTATATAGTTCGTACTGCCTGGTTGTATGGTGATGGTCATAATTTTGTTAAAACAATGTTATCTCTTGCAGAAAACAATGATAGCTTAAGAATAGTGAGTGATCAGCAGGGCACTCCAACTTATGCTAAAGATTTAGCTATTGCTATTTCTAAAATAATTGATTCTGGATTATATGGTACTTATCATGCTTCTAATAATGGGAGCTGCAGCTGGTATAATTTTGCCAAAAAGATATTTGAAATAAAAGGTATTGATATAGAAGTTAATTCTACGACTGCTAAAGAATTTGGTAGTCCTGCTGAAAGGCCAGCTTATTCTGTTATGGATAATTTCGCTCTTGAGAGTCAGGATATTTATAGGATGCGTAATTGGGAAGAAGCTTTAGAAGATTATTTAGTTGGTGAAAATGATGTTTGATATTACAATGTCAATAGTTACTTATAACAACGAAAAAATAATAGAAAAGACTATCAAAAGTATTGTAGAACATATTTACGATATTAATTATAAAATTTATGTTATTGATAATAATTCAACTGATAGAACTTGTGATATAGTTAAAGAAATTGATGGAAATATTGAGCTTATTGAAAACGCTGATAATGAAGGTTTTGGTAAAGCCCATAATAAAGTTCTCAATAAATTAAATTCTAAATATCATATAGTGGTAAATCCAGATATTGTTATTGAAAATAAAGTTATCATAGATATGTATAATTATATGGAACAGAATCAAGATGTTGGCTTATTAACTCCTCTGGTTAAAGGGGTTGATAATGAAATTCAATATCTTGCCAAAAGAGAAGTTACTTTTATTGATTTATTAATTAGAAGATTTTTGCCTGGTTTTTTTAAAAAGAGGCGGGATTATTTTGAAATGCGGGATACAAATTACAATAGTTATTTTAAAGTTCCATACGCTACGGGATGTTTTATGTTCTTTAGAACAGATATTTATAAGGAATTAGAGGGTTTTGATGAAAACTTTTTTATGTATTTAGAAGATGCTGATATTACCAAAAGAGTAAATAAAATTTCTAAGACTATATTTTTTCCTGATAACTATGTTATTCATGAATGGCAGCGAGGATCGCATAAAAGCTTTAAGTTAACCTGGGTTAATATTGAATCGTTATTTTATTATTTTAAAAAATGGGGATTTAAATTATATTAAAAGGGGCTGTTAATAAATGGGTTCTAATAGTGTAGTAGAGCAAATTTTTCATCAGAGAGAAGACTTCATTATTATTGGTTTAACTGGAAGGACAGGTAGTGGATGTTCTAAAGTAGCTGAATTAATGGGGAAAGAAGAATTTAATATTCCAAAACCAAATAAATGTGAGGATCTAATGTCTAATAGTGAAAGAAAGCATAAAATTGTTTATAAATTTCTTGATGAAAAATGGAATCCATTTATAAAAATAAGTATGAGTAATATAATATTGTCATTTTTATTTTCTGAAAAAAATTTAAATTTCAAGTCGCTAATATCTAATTATATAGGCTCTAAAGAGTTTGATGAAGAGATTAAACAATATAATTTTTTAAAAGATGATTATGAGACAAACGTAATTAATTTAAAAAATGAAAAAATAGATAATGAAGATAAATATTCTGATACAAAAGAGTTTTATTTAACGAAATTAACTGCTTTCAAGGATAGATTAAGAAAATTATTAGGGGACAACTATACTGAATTTATGCAGGATATGGGAAATAGTCTCAGAAAAAATGGGCTTATTAATTCTAAATCAAAAGATTCAAAAGTTTTTTGTTTATCTCAACGTTTAAATAAATTGATTAAAGTATTGAGACATATAAATGAAAATAATAAGCAAAAAGATTATTTTGTTATTGATGCATTTAGAAATGCCTATGAAGCTTTGTTTTTTAAAGAAAGATATTCAGCGTTTTATCTATTTGCAATTAATACAACTGAAAAAGAAAGAACTAATCGTTTATTAAAGAAAAAAGGTTTTTCATATGAGAAGTTAAAAGAAGTTGACGAGATTGAGTATCCTGAAAAAAATGATTATTCATTATTGAATATTCAAACCTGTATTGAAAATGCAGATATACATATAAATAATCCTGACAATGAGATTCCTAATGACTTTTCTTTACTTAAGAAAAGAATAGCAAAGTATGTATCATTAATAATGCACCCAGGTTTAGTTACTCCTGATAAAAAAGAACGTTGTATGCAAATTGCATATACTGCAAAATTTAACTCAGGATGTATTTCTCGTCAGGTAGGGGCGGTAGTAACTGATAAGGATTATTCAATTAAATCTGTTGGTTGGAATGACGTTCCCTATGGTCAAATACCCTGTTTGTTAAGATCTATTGATGATTTAATTGATAATGAGGATCAGCAGGCATACAGTGAATATGAACTTAAAGATGAAGATTTTGTGGAATATGTTGAAATGAATTATTCTAAAGGTTCTTTGAAAGCTAGAAATCATTCATTTTGTTTTAAAGATTTGATTAATAACATGAAGCATAATAATGGCAAAAAGAATTCTGAAGAAGATAATGAAAAAGGTAAATTTATTAAAAATCAAGTTTACACAAGATCATTACATGCTGAGGAAAATGCTTTTCTACAAATTGCTAAATACGGTGGTCAGGGAGTTCATGAAGGAATTTTATTTACAACAGCTAGCCCATGTGAGTTATGTTCAAAAAAGGCTTATCAACTTGGAATTTCTAAAATTATTTATATTGATCCTTATCCTGGTATAGCTATGGATCATATACTGAAAAGTGGTAATAATAAACCGGAATTAGAACTTTTTTCTGGAGCGATTGGTCGAGCTTATCATCAAATATATGAGCCAATAATGCCATATAAAGATGAACTTAAGCTATTAAAAAATAATTAGTTAAGATTATTAAGTTTAATTAAACAATTTCAAAAGATAGATTGCTATAGGTTTTAGATTAGTTTAAACTAAACTTATTATATAAAGGTTATCACGGATAAAATTGAGGGCGATAATTTAAATTTTATGGAGTTGATTTCAAATGATAACAGCATTAATCATGGCTGGAGGAGAAGGAACCAGATTCTGGCCTTTAAGCAGAAAAGACCATCCAAAACAGTTTCTAAAGTTAAATGATAATCAAAAAACGATGCTGCAGGAAACTGTAGAAAGAATAAATGAACTTGTTCCTTTAGAACAGGTATTTATTGCAACTAATGAAGCCTATCAAAAAGCAATTAAAAAACAGCTGGATGGTATACCAGAAGAAAACATAATAGTAGAACCAATGAAAAGAAATACAGCTGCCTGTATAGGTTTATCTTCAGTAGTAATTGAGGATAAATATCCTGGTTCAACAATGATTGTTTTACCGGCTGATCATTTAATTAAAGATCAAAAAAGATTTGTAGATATTTTAAGAAAATCAATTATGACTGCAGCTACTGGTAAAAACTTAGTTACTATTGGTATAGAACCGACTCACCCAGAAACAGGTTATGGCTATATTCACTTTGGTGATCAATTACATACCATAGATGGTGATCGGGTATTTGAAGTTCGTAACTTTACTGAAAAACCTGATTTAAGTACTGCTAAAGAGTTTTTAGAAGAAGGAACATATCTCTGGAACAGTGGCATGTTTATCTGGCAGTTAAGCAGCATTCTGGCTAATATAGAGACTCATTTACCTGAGATGTATGAATCCTTAGAGAGAATAAAAAATGCTTTAGGAACAGATTTAGCTCAAAAAGTAATTAGAGATGAATTCGAAAAGATGCAGAGTGTTTCTATTGACTATGGAATTATGGAAAAAGCGGATGATATTTTTGTTATTCCTGGTTCTTTTGGCTGGGACGATCTCGGCAGCTGGCCGGCTTTAGAGAGAGTTAAAAAAGTAGATGCTGATGGTAATGTAGTGATTGGTAAACATTACGGTATAGATACTACTAACTCTATTATTCACAGTCCTAATAAAGTAGTAACTACCATTGGTCTTGATGATGTAGTAATAGTTGATACAGAAGATGCTATTTTAATCTGTGATAAAAAGCGAGCCCAGGAAGTTAAAGAGATCAGAAATATTCTGGCGGAAGATGGGCTGGAGGACTGTTTGTAAAATTAAACGCAGATATTGTGTGTACCACCTAATATATGCATAAAATTATCGAATTAAATATTAAATGCCGCTAAGATCAAATCATTACTCTCACTGGAATTATTAAATTTTGGTGGGAGATTTTTGTTTATATGCAGTAAGCTGGGTACTTTCATAAGTTTAACTTCGGAATGCTGCGGAGAGTATCCGGCTGCATATGCTAAACTAAAAATGTACCACTAATATAAACAGCATCCTAAAACAAAGTGAGAACATTTTCACTAAAAGCAGGAAAAATTATACTAATATAGAAATATAAATTAATGAGGTGTAAAAAATATAATTGAATAAATATTTTAAAGTAAAACCTAAAAAGTAATCTTTAAGGATGTGATAATATAATATGCAGATAAGAAATGCTAAAAAATATATAAAGTCCTTAATTGAAACAATGTGCAATAATGGCATTATATCTGAGCCAAAGGATGCGAGAGAGTTATTTAATAAAAATCAACTTCACAAAAATAAAGATGGGGAAATAGTGGGGTGGATGATTTCTGCAAAAGAAATTAAATTTTGGGAGACTGCTTTTTTAGATGTTGATGAATATGCTGAATTTAGACAGTACAAAAAAATAATTGATATAACTAATTTTTCTTATCATTTTCAACCTAAAGATAATGATGAACTTATGGAATATCGAGTAGATAAAGATCATGAGGAGGTTCATGCGAATCCTGCTGCTGAATCAAACCTTAATGATCATTTAAGTCCAACAGAATTAAGATTGGAAATCAATAGTTTTAATTTGCTAATAAGTATTTTTGTTGCGATTAAATATATTAATTTTGAGAATAAATATCCATTGCATGATCAAAATGCTGAGCTTTATAATTCAATAATAGATGGACAGGAGGGAAATTATTAATGGAATTAGGAGAAGAAAAAAATATTTATTATTTTAATGAGGAAGGTCAAAAAAATACAAATAAAGTTTTAGAATTGGTATTAAAGAAAGCTCAAGAGTTATCTATAAATAAAATTATTATATTTACTTCAAATGGGGATACAGCTTTTGAATTAAGAAGACTTAATGAAGAAATTGAAATTATCGCAGTCTCTTTTCCTTATAAACAGGAGTTTAGTGTTAAGGATGCGAATGGTGAAAATAAAAAGGTTATTCCTGAGACATCTAAAAAGAAAGTGCGGGCGAAGTTATTTGAGAATAATATCGAACTTGTCCAAGGAACAATGCCTTTTAACGAAATTATAATTCCTGGTACAAGGGAAATTAAAAAATCAACAATTGTAAATACCTTATCATTGATATCTAGAGGTTTATCTTTTTGTGTTCAGTCAGTATTAATGGCAACTGATGCAGGAGTAGTAGAAAAAGGAGAAGATGTTATTGCAATGAGCGCTGATACTGCAGTTGTTGTAAATTCAGCTAATTCGCAGTGGCTTTTCCATCCTGTTAAAGGTTTGCAAATAAAAGAAATTATTTGTAAAGCTCATAAAATATCACCAGAAAACAAAAAAGAACAAGGAGAGTAGTTTTCCTCCTTGTTCTGATAGTCAGTATTTTCTTCCCAGA
>Ga0182240_100152_pt1 | contig 29981 bp, 30 predicted proteins | sample hydfrates4_PW_90_FD_145594 | JGI IMG/M metagenome (GOLD analysis project Ga0182240, IMG submission 145594) | Subsurface microbial communities from deep shales in Texas, USA - hydraulic fracturing test 4_PW_90 | ecosystem: Environmental > Aquatic > Deep subsurface > Shale gas/oil reservoir >...
GTTAAAGGATGCTTCATGACAAAAGAGATGGAAAAATACATCCCAATTGTAGCATCTGCTCATGAAATGATAAGATATGCTGCTAAATTAGTGGATGAAGCAAGAGAGTTAGAAAAATCAACAGATGTTGTGAGCAGGAAACCACACCATCCAGAAGGACAAATATTAAGTAAAAAAGAGTTAATGGAAAAACCAGAATAATTTCTTTTAGTTTTTGACTTATTTTTAGTATATTTTATTTAATCGGAGCGAACGAAGTGAGCGAAGAGCTACAAAAACCGTTAGGTTTTTGTTTAATCTCTTTTTATTTCTTTTTTTTCGTTCTACCAGTTATTCGATAATTTATATAATATTATATTCAATTAAACTTAAATTAAATTTTATTTAAAAAATTCATTAAAATGGTAGAACTGATTAAATATAATATAGCATACTATCACATAAAATTGCAGAACGACTATATTTATGGTGAGATTGTGATTTTGGGAATAGATATCGGTTCAACAACTACAAAAATGGTTTTAATGGACGATAAAAACATAGTTGATTATATTGTAAGAAATATCGGGGTTATCGTGGAAGAAGAGGATGTTTTAAAAATGGTTGAGGAATTCAATGAAAAATACGATATAGATAAAATAGTTGCCACAGGATATGGGAGGCATAAAATATCCTTTGCAGATAAAATAGTTCCAGAAGTTATAGCCTTAGGAAAAGGGGCAAATTACTTTTTTAAAGAAGCTGAAGGAGTTATAGATATTGGTGGGCAGGATAGCAAGGTTATAAAGATGGACCACGATGGAAATGTGATTGATTTCATACTTTCAGACAAATGTGCCGCTGGAACTGGTAAATTTTTAGAAAAATGTATTGATATACTTAAAATAGACGACGATTTAAACAAATATAAATCAGATGATATTGCAAAAATCTCGTCCATGTGTGCAGTCTTTGCAGAAAGTGAGATAATATCTTTGTTATCTAAAAAAACACCAAAAGAGGATATTTTAATGGGTGTTTATGAGAGCATATCCAATAGGATTGTTCCGATGGCAAACAAGATGAAGATGAATAATATAGTTTTTAGTGGAGGGGTTGCCAAAAATTCTGTTTTGATAGAGGTTTTAGAAAATAAGTTAAATAAAAAATTACTGGTTCCAGAAGAACCCCAAATAGTATGCTGTGTTGGAGCTTGTTTGATGATTTAATTATATTTAACCATTGAATGAAAAGGAAAAAGAAGGAAAAACACATTAAAATTTATTTATTTTTTTATTAACCGTATTGTCATTAAAAAATCTAATAAAAACATTTATATTTTATAAATAACGGTATATAAATTAGTTTTTAAGTATAATTAATCAGAATATTAAAAAATCTAATAACAAAGTGCTTATTAAGTATGGTGAAACGATGAGTGACCTGAACGCTATAAATGAATTAAACGAAGCATTTGCAAATAGAAAAGACCAGCTCTACAAACAAAAAGAAGAAGGAAGAAAAGTATTTGGTCTTTTTTGCTCATTTGTGCCAACTGAATTAATTTTAGCCGCCAATGGAATCCCTGTAGGATTATGCGGAGGTAAAGACACAACAATTCCTGCTGCAGAAGAGGATTTACCAAGAAATATCTGCCCGTTAATAAAATCATCCTATGGATTCAAAAAAACAAAATCCTGTCCATACTTTGAAGCTGCAGATGTTGTTATTGGAGAAACCACCTGTGATGGAAAAAAGAAAATGTTCGAGCTCATGGAAAAAATGGTTCCAATGCATATAATGCAACTACCACACTTCAGAGATGAAAGATCAGCTAAACTTTGGTTAAACGAAGTTGAAGATCTTAAAAAAATGATTGAAGAAACCACAGGAAACGAAATTACCGAAGAAAAACTTAAGGAAGCAATAGACAAAGTAAATGAAATGAGAAAATTACTCTACAAGACCTATGAACTAAGGGCTAAAACACCAACACCAATTAAAGGTACCGAAGCATTAAAATTATTCCAATTGGCATACTTACTCGATATCGATACTTTAATACCTATCTTTGAGAAGTTGGTAAAAGAGTTGGAAGAAAAAGTTGAGAAAGGGGAAGGTTACGAAGGAAAAAGAATTTTGATATCTGGCTGCCCAATGGTTGCAGGTAACACAAAAATTGTTGATTTAATAGAGGAAGTTGGCGGAGTTGTTGTAGGCGAAGAAAGCTGTACTGGAACAAGACAGTTTGAAAACTTAGTTGAAGGCTACGATTTAGAAAAATTGGCTGAAAGATACTTTAAAATACCATGTGCATGTGTATTCAAAAACGATGATAGAATTAAAAGAATAAAAGAGCTCGTAAAAGAGCAGAACGCCGATGGTGTAGTTTACTACACATTACAATACTGCCACACATTTAACGTGGAAGGGGCAAGAGTTGAAGAAGAACTTAAAAAAGAAGGTATTCCAATCATTAGGATTGAAACCGATTATTCAGAAAGCGATAAGGAACAGTTAAAAACAAGATTAGAAGCATTTATTGAAATGATTTAATTCTCTTTATTTTATTTTTTTATCATATTTTTTATTTTACAAAAAAGGCGATATTGTGAAAAAAATTAGTGTATTTACCGGAATATTAATTGTATGTTCCATGCTACTTCTAAGTGGTTGTGTGGGAACATCAGCTGACCAGAATGCCGATAATAACAAAATAACAATAAGTATGGCTGGAGGGACTGCCTTAGTTCCAATTGCAAAGGAAACTGCCGAACAATTTATAAAAAGTCATCCTAATGTTTAAATTGAAGTATCTGGAGGGGGCTCAGGTTTTGGTGTTAAACAAGCTGGTGAAGGGTTAGTTGATATAGGAATGGCTGGAAGGGATTTAAAATCCGAAGAAAAGGAAAAATATCCTGATTTAATTGTTTATAAAATCGGCATTGACGGTGTGGCAATTGTAGTCAATCCGTCAAATCCATTAAACGATTTATCAAAAGATCAGTTAAAAAAGATATTTGCAGGGGAAATTACTAACTGGAAGGATGTCGGAGGAAATGATGCTCCAATAAATATATACACAAGGGATGAAATGAGTGGAACAAGAGATACTTTTTGGAAACAGGCTCTTGATAAGGGAACTATTACCGATAAATCTGTTGTAGTTGCATCAAATGGGGAAATGAAAACAAAAATTTCCACAGATGAAAATGGAATTGGTTATATATCTATAGGATATGTGGATAAATCAGTTAAAGCCATTAAACTGGATGGAATAGAACCAAGTCAAGAAAATGTCAAAAAAGGTATCTATACAGTATATCGACCTTTGAATTTAATAACCAATGGGGAACCAGATGGAATTGTTAAAGAATACATTAACTATATATTAAGCCCTGATGGTCAAAAAATCGTTAAAGATAAAGGATTTCTACCTGTAAGATAAGTATTTTCTTTTTTATATTTTAATTATTATATATTGTTAACATATCTATTTTAAAAATATATTATATCATATCCATATTATGATTTTTTATTTCTTTTTATAAGGTGAAACTGTGAAAATAGCTTCATTATATTCTGGTGGTAAAGATTCTGCCTATGCACTTCTATGGGCTTTAAATCAAGGTTGGGATGTTGAATATATTGTTAATGTAGTTTCAAAGAACAAAGAAAGCTATATGTTCCATATCCCAAATGTGGAACTAACCGATTTAGTTTCTGAAAGTGCAGGAATTCCAATGGTTAAAGTAATTACAAAAGGAGAAAAAGAAAAAGAGATATTGGATTTGAAAAAAGCCTTAGAAAAATTAGATATTGACGGGGTTGTAAGCGGAGCTCTGGCAAGTGAGTACCAGAGAACAAGGATAGATCACATCTGTGAAGAAATTGGTATAAAATCCTTTGCCCCACTTTGGCATAAAGATCAGGAGTTAATATTGCGAGATTCTTCAAAATTCTTTGATTTTAGAGTTGTAAGTGTGGCAGCTTACGGTTTAGGTAAAGAATGGTTAGGCAAGAGAATCACCGAAGAAAATATAGAAAAACTCCTTAAAATAATGGAAAAATATAGGATAAATAGAGCATTTGAAGGCGGAGAAGCTGAAACCTTCGTATTTGATGCCCCATTCTTTAGAGAAAAAATTGAAGTTTTAGATTATGAAGTAATTTGGGATGGATTAAGTGGATTTTACATAGTTAAGGATGCTCAGTTGGTTCCCAAATAATACATTAAACTATTTTGTTTATATTTCTTTAAAAAAATAATATTTAGATTACTTAATGAAATCCAAGGCTTTCATAAGTCAACAAATCTCTTTTTCTCAAAAGAGATTGTTTCGATTTAAGTTATGCCATTTTTAACAACTATATTTCCATACTGTCCAGCCAATGTTACATTGTTGGTAGTTTTAGCATAATCTGCCAAGATCTCTTCATCAGTTAATGCCCTATCGTATATCTTCAAGTCATCCATAATTCCATTGAAATAACTGTAATTGTAATAACTACCTGCCCAGGTTACATTTACAGCAGGATCTAAATTCCCTGCGATATTGTATGTTGCATTCAGAGCTCCGTCTATGTATATTTTCATAGATGCTCCATCATAAGTGGCAGCTATTTGAACCCAGCTATCAACAGGAATTGTTTTTTCAGTTGTAAGATTATAAACTACTCCATCAATAGGAAGTGTAAACAGTACGGTATCAATGGAGTAATCTGTACCATTATAATTTGGATCTACTATTCCCAAGTATCTATTATTATGGCCGTTCAATATTATACACTGAGTATAGTTGTACCTTGTATCGGGGTTTTCTGGTTTTAAAGACTCCCCACTCCAATTTATCCAAACTAAGTATGTAACTTCATTAGTTGTATTAACCACCTTTGAAGTGTTGGAGGTAGTAGTATTTCCATCATATTTTACACCGTATCCATACCTACCAGCGGTCCAAGTTGTGTTGTACAAATTTAAGTTGTTCTCATTCCCCGATAGATCGTAGGCTATATCACCACTACCTTCTTCAAATGGAAGCCATAGCTTTAAGGTATTATCAAATGGAGCCAGTTGAACATATATTGTAATATTGTTTAAAGGTGTTAAATATATATTCTGAGGAGTGAATTTTTTGTATTGATTGTTGGCAAAAGCCGACCATTTGGAGATATCCTCTACTACTGTACCATTATTTTTAACATTTAAAGATATGTATCCATTTCCACTTTGGGCGTTGATTATTTCCAAATTTTCTTTCGAACTATACCACATTAATCTGTAGTGGTCGTCCTTCTTATCCATCCAATTATTCAAATTAGAATCTACAGATTCATATAAAATAGAAACCGATAGTAACAACACAACTGAAAGTACAGTTATGCCAAAAACCTCTGCAAATCCCATAGGCCTCACTGTTCTGTTTTTAAAAATTATCATTAAATATTCTATTGTTATAATTTTAATACTTTTTATGTATATAATTATATTTAAATATAAAAATATTAATTCATAAAAAATGTTGATCCAAAATATTACTAAAAACAGCTAAAATATGCCATAATAGACAATATATAAATCCTAAAAAAGAATGGTGGGTTCGGGGAGATTCCCACACAAAACTTTAAAAAAGTTTTGATACAAAATACATGCGCTCCTTTTAGAAAAAATGGTGGGTTCGTAGAAATCAGAACCCAACCTTTAGAAAAGGTTGGATCCAAATGTCAACTAAAAATAACTAAAATATGTAAATAGACAATATATAAATCCTAAAAAAGAATGGTGGGTTCGGGGAGATTCGAACTCCCGACCACCGCCGTGTCAGGGCGGTATCATAGCCATCTAGACCACGAACCCAATGTTTGTTTCCTATCTAAAAATAAATAAAGTAGTATATATAGTTTTCGATTTGATTTATTAGCACACAACTAGTCCATGTCATCGTTGGAGTATTTCTTATCATATTTTGCATTGTTACGACTTGCAAGACTTGTAATGTATGCGTTCAATCCACCAGCTAAAGCTACAATTTTTTTATCATCGTGGAATATCTTATCGCTAAATCTCTTTTCTTCATCCCTAGCTTCTACAGCATATTTAAGTATAGCTTTTTTTAAGAGCTCGGAGTGGTCTTCCACATAGTGCGTGGAAATATTACCTTTAATAAAATTCTCTTCTTCCATTACTGCCCTATGGAATGGAATGTTTGTAACAATACCTAATATGATGTATTCAGATAACGCCCTTCTCATTCTAGCAATAGCTTCTTCCCTATCCCTACCATATGTTATAAGTTTAGCCACAAGTGAGTCGTAGTACGGCGGAATTTCAGCCCCTCCAAAGACACCACTATCGATCCTTACACCTGGACCTCCCGGAGATCTGTAGTGTTTTATTTTGCCAGGTGATGGTACAAAATCATTTATAGCATCCTCGGCGTTTATCCTACACTCTATAGCATGACCTCTAAATTCTATATCTTCCTGTTTAAATGGAAGTTTTTCTCCAGCTGCTATTTTTATTTGTTCTTTTACAATATCTACTCCGGTTATTATCTCAGTAATTGGATGTTCAACTTGAACCCTTGTGTTCATCTCCAAGAAGTAGAACTCACCTTTGCTATATAAGAATTCAACAGTTCCCACGCTGTAGTAGTTGATAGCTCTTGCAGCCGTTACTGCAGCTTCACCCATTTTTTTCCTTAACTCTTCAGTCATTATTGGTGAAGGAGCCTCTTCTATTAGCTTTTGATGTCTTCTTTGAACTGAACATTCCCTGTCTCCTAGGTGAACTATATTACCGTATTTGTCTGCTACAATCTGGATTTCTATATGTCTTGGTTTTTCCAGATATTTTTCAATAAATATCGTTGAATCTCCAAATGCACTTTTTGCTATTGATCTAGTTGAGTCTATGGTGTCTATTAACTCTTCTTTGTTGTAGGCTACACTCATTCCCATACCTCCACCACCGGCGGAGGCTTTTATAATAACTGGGTAACCAATTTCTTCTGCAACTTCAACAGCTTCTTCGACGGTTTCTATAGGTTCCTCCCTTCCAGGTAAAACAGGAACTCCTGCCTTTTTCATAGTTCTTTTTGCATTTATCTTACTACCCATTAACTCTATGGCTTCCACTGGAGGGCCTATAAATTCAATTCCTCTTTTTTTACATTCTTCAGCAAATTTTGAATTTTCTGATAAAAATCCATAACCAGGATGTATAGCATCTACACCGGTTTTTTCAGCAACTTTTAAGATTCTCTCAATGTTTAAGTAACTCTTTAAAGCTGGAGGCTCCCCTATAGAATAGCATTCATCTGCGAGGGTAGTATATAGGGAATGCTCGTCAGCTTCAGAATAAACTGCCACGGTTTTTATACCGAGCTCTTTACAGGCCCTGATAATTCTAACCGCGATCTCTCCCCTATTGGCTATCAACACTTTCTCGAACATATTTTCCCTCTTAAATTAAATAAAAATTAGACTAAAAACAAATAAATAATAGTGGTGGTTTCTTTTTATTTGATTATCATTAAAATATCTCCCACGCTTACAGAGTGCCCTTCATTGACGACTATTTTTTCTACTCTTCCATCAACAGGGCTTTCTACAGGGTTTTCCATTTTCATGGCCTCTAACACCATTATAACGTCTCCTTTTTTGACGGTGTCCCCTTCTTTAACTTTGATTTTGGTTACCATACCTCTAAATGGTGAAGTTACTGCACCTTCTGTTTCTGCAGTATAAGTTTCCTTCTTTTTCTTCATTTCAGTACCATATATTGGTTCAACTTTAACGTTGTACACTTCCCCATTGACCTCAATTGCGTATTCTGTTGGAATTTCCATGAATTTGGATACTTCTTTTTCTTCAGGTATTGCTTCTGCTTTTAATTCTCCTCTCAAGAATTTAACTGCAATTTGTGGGTAAAGTGCATAGGTTAATATATCCTCTTCCTGGGATACTATACCATTCTCCATAGCTTCTTTTTTTCTTAATTCATATTCTGGTTCCAATAGGTCTGCAGGTCTGCAGGTTATTGGTTTTTCACCGTCTTGGAGTACTCTTTTCATGAGCTCCTTGTTAATCGGTGCAGGAGATTTTCCATAGTATCCTTTTACATAGTTTGCAACTTCGTTTGTAATTATCTTGTACCTTTCCTCTGTTAAAACATTCATAACAGCTTGAGTACCTACTATCTGGGAAGATGGCGTCACAAGTGGTGGATATCCTAAGTCTTTTCTAACTTCTGGAATTTCCTTAAGTACTTCTTCAAATTTATCTAGAGCTCCCTGTTCCTTCAACTGAGAGACTAAGTTTGAAAGCATCCCTCCAGGTACCTGGTATAAAAGAATTCTTGTATCGACTCTTTCGGAGATAGGATTTATTAAGTATTTGTACTTTTCCCTGATTTCGCTGAAGTAATCCCTTATTTCATTTAATAATTCCATATCAAGTTTTGTATCATATTTTGTCCCTTTTAATGCCGCCACAATACTTTCAACTGGCGGTTGGGAGGTTCCCATTGACAACGGTGATATTGCACAATTTACTACATCCACACCAGCTTCAATAGCTGTCATGTATGTTAAAGGAGCTATACCGCTTGTACAATGACTATGGAGGTCTATTGGAACTGAAACTTCTTCTTTTAACCTTTTTATAAGTTCTTTAGCATCGTAAGGTCTTAAAAGACCAGCCATATCCTTAATAGATATAGAGTCACATTCCATCTCTTCAAATTTCTTTGCAAGTTCTACAAACTGATCAATTGTGTGAACAGGGCTTGTTGTATAACAAATAGCTCCCTGTACATGAGCTCCACATTTTTTTGCAGTTTTCATTGCAACTTCTAAATTTCTAACATCATTTAATGCATCGAATATTCTAATAATATCAATTCCGTTTTCAACGGATTTTTGCACGAATTTTTCCACAATATCATCAGGATAGTGCCTGTAGCCAACTAAATTTTGTCCCCTTAAAAGCATCTGTAAGGGAGTATTTTGTATCCTCTTTTTCAACGCCCTTAATCTTTCCCATGGATCTTCATTTAAGTACCTAATACACGCATCAAATGTGGCGCCTCCCCACACTTCCATTGAAAAAAAGCCCACTTCATCCATCTTTTCTGCAATAGGTATCATATCCTCGGTTCTCAACCTTGTAGCCATTAAAGATTGATGTGCATCCCTAAAAGTAGTATCGGTTATTTTTACCATAATATCCCTCGTGAATTTATAAAAAAGCCTAATGGATATTAAATCCAAAATAGAAATAAAGTCATCCGGATAGCTTTAATTTGATATAGTCCATCCCTAGGCGGTATATTCATTAAATTAAGCAAATTCTGAAGAGATTTACAACATTCATGAGCTTTGCTCACTCCAATTGACAAACTCTTCGAGTTTGTAGCCCTACCGATTTAAGAGTTATGAAACCATAAGGCTTTCATAACACTCACTTCGTGAGCTCCGATCATTAAATAATTTAAATTAATTGAAGTAACATTAAATTTATTAAAATATATTTTTTAGTATTTGGATTTACGGGATGAACCATAGTTCCTCTAATGGATATAGCAAAATTCATATTTATATTTTATTAAAGATTGACAATATTTATCATACATTTAAATACATAAATCAATGTGTTTATAAAAATAAGTGCTCCGGCCGGGATTTGAACCCGAGTCGCGGGCTCGAAAGGCCCGCATGATTGGCCGGACTACACCACCGGAGCGTGTGCATAGATATAAAGGGTTAATGGCGGACCCGGAGGGATTCGAACCCCCGATCCCCGGCTTAGAAGGCCGGTGCCGTATCCAGACTAGGCCACGGGCCCCCTTCTTGTTTACCTTTCAGAGCATACAATACGATAGATATTCTACTATATAAACTTTTCGTTTTAGAATTTTGAACGATTATCCGTTGAGTATATATATCATAAAATAAATATAAAACTGTAGCTGTTTTATATTTTAAAAATTGTTTATATACTCTATCGTACTAATCTGCTACTGTTTTATGAACCTTAATAAATCATGAGGTGATTATTTGTATAAAATTTTAACAATCTCAGATACTGTTAGAGTACCTCCGCACATGTTTGGAAGGCCCATAAAAGAAAACATCCACAGGATACTAATGGAAAAATATGAAGGTATTTTGGATAAAGATATGGGTTTCATTTTATCAATTGTAGATGTAAATGAAATTGGAGAAGGTAAGGTAATCTATGGGGACGGGGCGGCATACCACCCAACTGTATTTGATGTTTTAACCTATGTTCCAGGACTTCATGAAGTCATAGAAGGTGAAATCGTCGATATTGTAGAATTTGGTGCCTTTGTAAGGTTAGGACCTCTCGATGGTTTAATCCACATCTCCCAGATTATGGATGACTATGTAAGCTACGATCCTAAGAGAGAAGCAATAATCGGAAAAGAAACAGGAAAAGTCCTTGAAAAAGGAGATAGAGTAAGAGCTAGGATAGTAGCAGTCAGTTTGAGAGAAGAGAAGAAAAGAGGAAGTAAGATAGCATTAACAATGAGACAGCCAGGATTAGGAAAATTAGAATGGATTGAAGAGGAGAAGAAGAAAAACAAGGCATAATTAATATTTTATTATACTTAGCTCTCCAATCTTGGATATATACAAAACACGTATTTTATTTGCCAGATATATTATTTTTAATTTATTTTGAGGTGAATTTTCATGAGAGCTTGTTTAAAGTGTAAATATATAACAAAAGAGGATAAATGCCCACTTTGTGAGGGTGAAACATCGGAAAACTGGAGGGGACTCTTAATAATTTTGGATCCTGTAAATTCAGAAGTGGCTAAAAAAGCCAAAATAGATTGTAAAGGTAAGTATGCATTAAGTGTAAAATAAGTGCAATTAAAATTCACATCGAGAAAATAATACGTGACAAGATAGTGACAAAATGTATGTGCTAAATGAAGATGTAAAGGACATACTTAAAAAGCCCTTTGGAAAAGTATATAAAGAACTACCGCCCATAAAAGGAAGAGTTGTTTCTATAGGTGATGTAACTACAAAAAACCTTTTATCAAAGAATATAGTACCTAATTTATCAATTTTTGATTTAAAAACTAAAAGAACTATTAATGTTAACATAACCCATAATTTTAAAAGAGTCTTTGAAGTTAACAATCCTCCCGGATGTATAACTGATGAAGCCATCGAAAAAATTAAATACCTTTCCACTATAAATGATAAGGATATTGCTTTGATAGTAAAGGGAGAAGAGGATTTACTTACCATTCCTGTTATTAAATATTTTCCCGAAAATACTATGGTCCTTTATGGACAGCCTGATGAAGGCGTAGTAATATTGAAAATCACAAAAGACCTGAAACATAAAATAGACGAAATACTTAAAATGATGGAAACGATTGAGTGAAAACCTTCGGTTTTCACAGCTCTCCGTTTCACTACGATTGAGTGAAAACCTTCGGTTTTCACAGCTCTCCGTTTCACTACGATTGAGTGAAAACCTTCGGTTTTCACAGCTCTCCGTTTCACTACGATTGAGTGAAAATTCCTTTGGAATTTTCCGACTATTTGATTGATGTTACGAAACCTTTAAAAAGGTTTCATCCACATTATATTCATTAAGATGGATAAAGATTTTAAAAGTTTTATGGTGATATTGAATGGAAATAAAGATTGTTTCAGAGAGAGAAAATCCATTATTGGATAGAAAAGAAATAAAATTTACAGTATCATTTGAAGGAGCTACCCCTTCAATCAAAGACGTAAAAATGAAACTTGTTGCAATATTAAATGCAGACAAAAATATGCTCGTAGTTGACAAACTTGACCAAGAATTTGGTAAAATGGAAGTGAACGGATACGCAAAAATATACAACAACGAAAAAATGATGAACTTAATCGAAAAGAAGTCAGTTTTAGAAAAAAACAAAATTGAAGAAGAAGTGGCAGAACAAGTTGAGGAGGGACAATAATGGCTAAAACACAAAAATACCAATACTATAAAGTTGAAGGGGACAAAGTAGAAAGATTAAAAAAGACCTGTCCTAAATGTGGCCCTGGAGTTTTCATGGCTGAACACCTAAACAGGTTTGCATGTGGAAAGTGCGGATACACAGAATGGAAAAAGAGCGAAAAAGTTGAAGAAGAATAAATAAAAAATATAAAAATATGTTATTATTTTTTTAATTTTGATTATACCATTATCTTATTGACTGTTTTTTAGTCCAAGAATTTTTAACGTTCTCACAAGATCTGTTTTTGATATTATTCCCTCTAACTCGCCGTTGTCCATTACGTAAACTCTATCTGCACTATCCATTGTGTATAGTAGCTCACTAATATCGGAATCTTTGGAAATTATAACCGGAGGTTTCATAAGGTTTTCTATTTTTTCATTTTTATCTGCATTTGTAATATCTGCAAAGGTTATGGTTCCTAGAATTTTACCATTTTTAATTACTGGATACCCCATGTACCTGTAGTTTATCAATGTGTTTATAAATTCTTCGACAGTCATATCTGGAGAAACATGAACCACATCTTTTGACATTATGTCTTTAGCTTTTATATTACGGAACATTTCATCCATAAGAAGTACCCTATATTCTTGTGAAGCTCCATAGTATATGAAAAGAGCAATTAAAACCAATATAACATTTAAGCTCAGTAAACCTAGAACTAAAAGCATCAATGAAAGAAATTGACCTACGGTAGATGCTATTTTTGTAGCTTTTAGATAACTGTACTTTTTTGACATCAGAGCTCTGAATACTCTACCGCCATCCATTGGGAAAGCCGGCAGTAAATTAAATATCCCTAACATTATATTCAGTACTCCAACTGTCTGAAACAATGGATAGTTACCCATGTTTATATCCATAAAGCTTGAGAGTATTAAGAATAATCCTCCCAAAGTAAGACTTACCAGAGGACCTGCAATAGCTATTTTAAACTCCCCCTCCTTGGAGATCTGGCCCATCATAGCCACTCCACCAATAGGAAGTAACAGTATTTTTTCTATAGTTATTCCGTATTTTTTAGCAACATATGAGTGTCCTAACTCGTGTAATACTACAGATGTAAATAGAAAAATATACAATATGAGCCCTTCAACACCCCAAAAATAAAAAACTACCAACAGTAGTAAAACGAATGTTATATGTAGTTCAATGGGTATTCCCATAACTTTTGCTACTCTAAAAGACTGCAAATTTTCCCCTCCAAGTAAGTATATGCAAAATATATATTAATAGATATAAAACCTTTTACATTGTCCAATAGATTTAAACCATATAATTTCTATAATTAATATAAATTTATCAAATATTTGGAAAACATTAATAATATTATTATAATATGGTGGTGTGCCTTACTTATTAAGCCACTATATAAACCACTATAATTCCATAAAACTGAAACGAAATCTAAGGTGGTATAATCAATAAAAAGGACGTAGTTGAATGGATAATTTTTATATCGATATTACTCATTGTTTGGAGCCACGTTAATGTGGTGGTATCAGACAGTATGTATCCGATAATGGAAAGAGGAGATTTTGTAATTGTAGAAAATGCAAAGTATGAATTCAATCCTAATGATTTAAAAGTTGGCGACATTGTAGTTTACAGAGCTCACTGGCCAGACTATAAACAAAATTATGCCAAATATGTAGTTAAGATAAACAATAAATCTTTAGTTGTTTTTGAGGGAGGCGCTACAAAACCAGTAATACATAGAATTATCGAAAAAGTGGAACTAGATGGTAAAACATACTACATAACAAAAGGAGACAACAACCCAACTTATGACCCTGAACTAATCTCGCAGGATCAAATAAAACAGAAAATAATCGAGATAGGAGGAAATCCATTAATCATACCGTATTTAGGATATATTAGTATTATACTAAAAGAGAATTTATTCTTGGTCCTGTTACTGGTTGGTTTATGGTATGCATATGACTATTTAAAAAATAAAAGACGACAGAAGGAAAAAAATAACATGGTGGATGATTAAATCAGATTTAAATCAAATCTTTAAAGTACTTCAAAAGTGATGGAGACTTCTTTATTATTTTAACTGCTATTTTTTTCAAATCTATATCTTCTAAATCTCCATCAATGGCATCTGCAATAGCATTTAATTCATCCTCATTTAATTTTTGAAGAATGTTTTTATACTTCAGATCCTTCATCAGATTCTTATAGTGCTTCTCCTTCCACCTGTTTTCATACTTCATAAGACATTCTTCTGAAAACTCGTTCTTTTTAACACATTCTGCCGCAACTTCACCGGCTATTGAACCACAGTCCATTGATAGGTAGATTCCCCCGCCTGTCAAAGGACTTATGTGACCTGCTGCATCTCCAACAACCATTAAATTATCTTTTACCGTTTTTTTGATAGGCCCTCCAACTGGAGCTCCACCACATTTAAATTCAACTGGTGTGGCTTTGTCCAATCTACCTTCCAAAATAGGATTCTCTAAAAATTCATTTAAATAATCAATGGCTTTCTTTTTAGAATCAATAACTCCTAATCCCACATTTACAGTATCTCCTTTTGGGAATAACCAAACATAACCCTTTGGAGATACATCTCCAAAATAGAATTCCATCATGTTTTTATCGAGTAACTTGGCATTTACCATTTCATACTCTGCACATGAACATATTTCTTTAGGATTCTTTTTAGTCTTTAATCCTGCCATTTCAGCAACTGAGCTCTCCACACCATCGGCAGCGATTACAACTTTAGCCTTTACAACATACTCTTCATCGAGATGCTTAATAATAACATCATAGCCTTCCCCATTATGGTCTAGACCTATTACTCTACTTTTGACTGCAATATTTGTCCCCACTCTTGCACTCCTTATGGCAAGATACTTATCAAATATTTTTCTTTCAACAATATAGCCGTCTGTTCCTCCTTTAACAACAATTCTTTTGCCGTTTGGAGCTATTAAATAACCTCCTTTAATATAGTTCCTTACAAATGATGAATCTGTAGCTATCCCAAAGTTTTCTAATCTTGGTACTGCTTCTGCACACCTTACTGGTTCCCCTATTTCTTGAGATTTTTCAACCAATAGTGTCTTTGCACCATTCTTTGATGCATAATAGGAAGCCATACTTCCTGCAGGTCCAGCACCAACTACTACCACATCATAACTATACGTTAGCTCCCTCATGCTATTCCTCCAAAACGTTTAACGGACATACTATCGCACACAATTTACAGTTTTTACATTTTTCATCATCAATGATAATCGTATTTTCTACCAATTCTATGGCCATATTTCTACATACACCGACACAGGCTCCACAGTATCCACATTTCTCATGATTCACTTTCATGGTATCACTTTGAACTTTTTGAAAATAGTACATCCTCCAAAGAGGGCTATAAAATCCATCAGGATTTCACCATATATTAATTACCATATAAACTTATAAATAGTATTATTCAAAAATCCCATATTTAAATATTATTTTACTTATTTTAAAAATCAAGTTTTACATTTCTGGTCATTCTAGGTATCATGGCCATTATAACCGCATCCCTGCACAAGTCTATCCTTTTTATGTTATCATCTGTTAAATATCCAATTACTCCGTTTTTCTGTCCTATATTTTCTATTCCATATATTTTTTCTGCAACAGAACTACACTCGGTTCCTTTTTTCATCTCCTTTACTAATTCCTTAGGAAGTTGAAAACCTTGGGACGTTCCGACGGTAAAATCTAATCCATCATAAACTACACAGACATGAATATCCATATACTTCCCTTCCTGAAGAGAACCTACTTCGGTGTCAGAACAGAGCTCTACTAAACCAGCCTCTATACCAATACTATAAAGCGCAGGGTTTTTTTCCATTGCATTTTTTGCCCTATTTATTGCACCTCTACAGGTTTCTTTAAAGCCTATTGGTTGTTCTGAAACTCCACTTTCAACATCAACACCTACAACAAGTACATTACCAATTGTTTTCAACATGGCCTCTTCAACTGCTTTGATTTTAACAGGGTTTTTACTTCCTACAGAAACCACCCTTAACTTATGACCTGCAGGACCTCCCCTTAGCATTCTAGCCTTCTCCATACACTCATTATCATCACAGAGAAAGCTTCCAAATAAATAAGTCTTAGCGGGTTTTCCACATATTTCGCACACTTTAGAATCGAACATTTTTCCACCAGGATTCTAATGAATATTATCCAAAAAAGTGAAGGAAAAAAGAAATTATTTTAGCTAATGTAAGCTCAGCTAACTTTATTTATTTCATTAAAACTTCTTTTGCAGCTTCAACTCCACTATCAACCTTAACTCCTAATTCCTTGAATGTCATTTCAACTGCAGCCAAGGTTCCAAGTACGTGGTATTCTCTAGCTTCACCCATGTGACCTAATCTGAATATTTTTCCACTTAGGTGTGCCTGACCACCGGCAACGAGTATTTTGTATTTTTCAGCAAGTAACTTTCTAAACTTAGAATCCTCTACTCCTTCTGGGTATTTTGCAGAAGTTACAGTAACTGACCTTGCCCTTTCTGTTGCAAATAATTCAATTCCCATAGCTTCTAAACCAGCTCTTGTAGCTTTAGCAAGTCTTTCATGTCTTTTGAATCTATTTTCTAAACCTTCCTCTAAAACTACCTCAAGAGCTTCGTTCATTGCATAGGTTAATGAAACTGATGGGGTGTAAGGTGTTTCTTTCTTGGTTTCCCATCTCTTTTTATATGTTTTAATGTCGAGATAGAATGATTTTGTTTCGGTTTTATCTATAACTTCCCATGCTTTTTCACTTACTGAAATAGCAGCCATTCCTGGAGGTGCAGCAATACATTTTTGTGATCCTGTAACACAGAGGTCTATGTTGAACTTGTCAACATCAACATAATCTCCCCCCAATGAAGAAACAGTATCTACAACGTATAAAGCGTTGTAGTCTTTTACTACTTTTCCTATTTCTTCAATTGGGTTTTTAGCACCTGTTGAAGTTTCGTTGTGAACTATGGTAACGACTTTTATGTCTTCGTTTTCTTCTAACACTTCCTTAACTTTTTCAGGTTCAGCCATGTCGCCCCATTCATTTTCTAATTTAATTACATCCCCTTTGTAAACTGAGGCTATTTTATAGAATCTATCCCCAAAGTTACCATTTACAATTGTTAAAACTTTATCTCCTTTGTCAACGGTGTTTGAAATAGCCATATCCATTGCTGACGTTCCTGAGCCAGTGATTAAAAATACGTCATTTTCTGTTTGAAAGACTTTTTTCATTTTTTCTACAGTATCTTCAAGTAATTCCCCATGATCTTTTGTTCTATGGCCTATTATCGGTAGAGCCATTGAATTTAAAACCTTGGTTGAAACCATTGTAGGTCCCGGAATCATAAGTAATTTTTCCATGTCCAATTTTTTCATGTACATCCCTCTAAACTACGATTTTTTAAGGGTTTATACTATCGCAATTAATTATAATTGTAACAAAACTTATGGTTCAATACTATTTATAAATATTCCCTTAACTGAATTATAATTGGTTTTTATTTATTTCTAAGTTTATTCATCTTTTCAACTTTCTTTTTTATTAAATTGGTTCTTCCAATATCTTTTCTGTAAAATACTTCACCACTAATATTTTGAATGGCATTTTCAGCTATTTTTTCAGCTTCCTCAATATCATCTGCAATACCTACCACAGCGGCACTTCTGGATCCAGTTATGTAAAGTTTTCCATCCTCTTCGTTAACTGAAGCATAGAACAGCACAGCCCCAGCTTCTTTTATTTTGTCTTCATTTACGGTTATTTCTTTGTTTTTAACTGGATTCACTGGATAGCCGTTTGGAACTACATACTTACATACTGTAGCTTTATTTTCAAACTCAACATCAATTTTATCTAGATTACCTTCAGTTATTGCCTTACAAACTTCCAAAAAGTCTGTTTTTAATATTGGTAAAAGGTTCATAGCTTCAGGATCTCCAAATCTTGCATTGTACTCTATTATTTTAGGTCCATCTACGGTAAGCATGAACTGACCATATAAAAAGCCGTGGTAAGGTCCAACTTCTTTTTTAATTGCTTTTACGGTGTTTTTCATTATTTCCTTGGCTTCTTCTAAATCTTCTTCAGTTAAAAATGGTAGGCTGTGGTTTGGACAGGAGTAAGAACCCATTCCACCAGTTATTGGTCCTTCATCGTCTTCATAGGCATGTGGGTGATCTTGAACAGGCGGCATAAAAACAATATTATTTCCATCTACAAATCCATGAAGTGTAAATTCCACACCAACCAATTTTTCTTCAACTATTATTTTTCCTCCGCCTATACTCTTCTCGAAAACTTCCTTGGCATATTCTTTTGCCTCTTCATTGTCCTTTAACTGCTCTCCAACAACTTTAACTCCCTTACCGCCTGTTAAACCTACTGGCTTAACTACAACGTCTTTGCCTATTTGAGTCATTTCGTCTATAAATTCCTCTAACTCACTGCAGTAGCTATCAAATGCCTTGTACTTTAAAGAACCTTTGATATCGTATTTTTCAAATAGGTTTCTCATGAATTCTTTGCTTGTCTCTATTTGAGCTGGAAGCCTTTTTGGACCTACAGTAGGGATATCCATTTCCCCGAGTAAATCAGCAGCTCCAACACCTAGTGGTGCCTCTGGACCAATTACTGCCAAATCAGGATTAACTTCTTTTACAAACTCCTTTATTGCATTTAAATCTGTTTCACTATTTATTGATACTTTTTCTGAGATTTTTGCAATTCCGGGATTTTTATTTTTCATTAATGTGTATAACTTAACGTCTTTGTTTCTTTTTAATGCATCTGCAATAGCATGTTCCCTTGCTCCGCCTCCAATAAGCAAAACCTTCACTTTATCACCTTAAAAACTCTCTAATAAAAACATCAACATAGTATATTATGGTATATTTATAATGTTGGTTGTTCAATAGAATATAAATGTAAAACAAAAAACAACTAATAAAATATAAAAATTATCAATTAAAATTCTAATGATTCTAAGTCAATTTCCTGATATTCTCTTGACTCGGTGCTTAAAATACCTACAGTAGAATATCCTGTTAAATAACCACAACATTCCCCAGGATTTATAACTAAAACACCATCAATCTCTTCAAATACCCTGTCGTGGGTATGCCCATAAATAACAACGTCATATTTTTTAGACTCGATAATTAAATCCAGAATTTCCTTATTAGTTCCGTGTAATACGAAGAATTTAAGCCCATCGGCTTCAAAAGAAAGATAATCTTCCAATTCATTATCTTCATCTAGTTCTTTTAACCATTCTCTTAATTTTACCCTTTCACCATCATTGTTCCCATACGTTGCAATGATTCTTGAGTTTAATTTTTCAAATTCTTTTATAACAAACAAACTTACAAAATCACCACAATGAACAACTAAATCAACTTTTTCACGATTAAAAAGTTCAATGGCTTTTCTTATATTTGGTAGATGGTCGTGAGTATCAGACAATATCCCTATCTTCATAATACCACCATTTGGAATACATATTGTCATATTTTGGCCATTTTACTATTTTTACTTATCCTTGTTATTCACTTAGTTTTTTAATCACATTCAACATTCCATTAATAGTATATTCATCCGAAGGTATTAACGAATCAAAACCATATTTATCAACGTTCTTTTTAGTTATTGGACCTATGGAAACCACATACTGGTCTTTTAACAAGTTTAAAAGTTCCTCATCTGAATTCTTAAAGAAATTCTTTGCAGTTAATCCACTTGTAAATGTTAAAACTATCTTTTTACCATTTTCTTTTTCTTCCCTTACAATTTCTTTTAACTTTTCAAGCTTTTCTTTTATATCTTTAGGTTCTTCAGAAGAATACACAAAAACCAAATCAACGTTAGGGAGATTTTTCTTTAAAACATCTCTTGTTGAGGGGGTTGTGGGAATTAATATCTTTTCATCTTCCTTTACTACCTTTTGCAAGGCTTCCAATAGATTTTCTGCAGTGTATTTTTCAGGGACCACATCTACATCTTTATTGAAAATTTTTTTAAACTCTTTGGCAGTTTCCACACCTATGGCCCCTATTTTTTTATCCTTTATCTTTTTTAAATCATCTTCTTTTAAAATTCTAAAGAGACCTTCAGCACCCCTTGGACTCGTAAAAACTATCCAGTCGTATTTATCCAAATCCACTTCAACATCTTTAAAAACGAGATCCAATGTAGGGATTAATATGGGCTCAAAGCCTTCTCTATCCAATAGCTTAGCAAAATAAATTCCTTTTTCTTCAGGTCTTGTAACTACCACTTTCATAGTATCACTTAAACATAATCAACTAACATAAAGATATTATAAAAAATTAAGAGTTTAAAAATCGTTAAACAACGAAAATTATAAACTCATCATATTTATGTCTCTCAGATAAGACCTTACCTTTTTCAGGTTTTCCTCGAGCTCCTTCATACTATCTAAATCCAACCTAACATCCTCCCCATGTACAAAACCTTCAGAAATCTTAAACTCTAACTCCTTGCTACTTTTGACATCGTATTTATCATATAACTTCCTTAATTCTTGTTCCATTTCGTCCAGTTCTTCCCTAAATACCTTTTTCATAGATTTTATGATTATTTTATCATCTACTTCCATCAAATTATTATATTCTTTCAACATATCCCCCAAACAACTTTAAGATATATAAAGATTGATTTTTAAATTATAAATAACTACCTAAATCAAAAACCTTCGATTTTTAATATGGTTTTTATACTTTAAACTACTTTTATTTATAAGGCATATCCAAGAGGCGAAGGATGATCTAAATATAATAAAAACCTTCGGTTTTCATCCATTCAAGTGCATAACTCAATTATAAAATTATTAAACCAATATTGGTGTATTTTTACATTAAAAATAAATATACAGTATTTTTATGGAGGTGAAATTTTGTTAAAAAATCTAGATGATTCATTTGACATATACGATATTCACGCAAGAGAAGTATTGGATTCAAGGGGAAACCCAACAGTTGAAGTTGAAGTATTAACATTTGGAGGAGGATATGGTAAAGCCATAGTCCCTAGTGGAGCTTCAACAGGTACCCACGAAGCTGTGGAGTTAAGAGATGGAGAAAACAGATTTGGCGGCAAAGGTGTTTTAAAGGCTGTTGAAAATGTAAATAATATCATAAAGCCGGAGTTAATAGGATACGATTCAAGATTACAGAGAGAAATCGACACATTAATGATAGAATTAGATGGAACTGACAACAAAGGTAAATTAGGTGCAAACGCAATATTGGCTGTTTCATTGGCTGTTGCTAAAGCTGCAGCAGAAACCGCTTCACTACCACTGTACAAGTACATTGGCGGATGCAACTCCTATGTAATGCCTACACCAATGATGAATGTTTTAAACGGTGGAGAACATGCTGGAAACGCTTTAGATTTCCAAGAGTTCATGATAATGCCGGTTGGTGCAGATAGTATTGCAGAAGCCATAAGAATGTGTGCAGAAACATACCAAACATTGAAAAAAGTTATTTCAGAAAAATATGGAAAAGATGCGGTCAATATTGGGGATGAAGGAGGATTTGCACCACCAATTAATGACATAAGAGAAGCTTTAGATTTACTATCTAACAGCGTTAAAAAGGCAGGTTATGAAAACGAAATAGTATTTGCACTTGACTGTGCAGCAAGTGAATTCTACAGTGAAAAAGATGGGGCATACATAATAAACGGGGAAAAAGTACCTCAAGAAAAATTAATCGAGCTCTACAAGGAATTAATAGATGAATATCCAATAGTTTCAATTGAAGACCCACTTTATGAGGAAGATTTTGAAGGATTTGCAACAATTACAAAGGAATTAAAAGGTATTCAGATTGTTGGTGACGATTTATTTGTTACAAACACCGAAAGATTAAGAAAAGGTATTGAAGTTGGGGTAGGTAACGCATTATTGTTAAAGGTAAATCAGATAGGAACACTTTCAGAATCAATTGATGCTGCAAACCTTGCATCTAGAAACGGCTATGGGGTTGTAGTTTCACACAGAAGTGGTGAATCAGAAGATGCAACAATAGCTGATTTAGCTGTTGCATTGAATGCTGGACAGATAAAAACAGGAGCTCCTGCAAGGGGAGAAAGAACTGCAAAATATAACCAATTAATTAGGATAGAAGAAGAGCTCGGATATCCTAAATACGCTGGAAAGAACTTCAGATGTCCATTTTAAATAAATAATTCTATTTTTTTACTTTTTTATTCTATTTTTACAAGGTTAATTATCAAGAAAGTTAATTCGGAGCTCACCGCCATAATAAACACTATATCGAATAAGTTATATAATCATCATGATGACATAATAACCATAATAAGAACTAAATGGTGGTGTTATGGCTACAACCTATGAGTTAAAAATATGCGGAATTGAACAAAATCCTTCGGATTTTGTAGCCCGAAGCAAAGCTCCGGAAGTTCAACACGTTGGGTTCAGGGATAGGATAGAAGACATAGGGAGAGGTTTGGGCGTTGATGGAGTGGTTTATAACTACGAGGATGGAACTGTTAGAATATTGGCAAACTTTGATGATGAGGAACTAAAAGAATTTTTTAAAAAAAGTATAAAGTTTTTGGAAAAAAAGATAATTTAATTAAAATAGAGGAGATTGAAGAAAAAGAGCTAAATACATTTATTGAGTTTCCAAGTGGAATAAATAGGATTTCAGCAGATGACTTAATAGAATTAAACAAAAATAAGGATTTAACTTCTGTATTAGAAAAGGTAAAGAAGAGTGTAAAAAGTCATCCTTGTTATAAACGAGAATATAGCTTAAAAAGTGATAAATTAAAAAAGGAAACAATATTTAGCTATGTCTTTCACCAGCCTGGAGATAAAAACAGAGAACTAATTCTTACCGTTATGTGTTTTGACGTACTAACTTGACAACAATTTTTGTGATATAATCTAAATATAGCAATGAAATCTTAAAAGCATTTAGGAGGTTACGTATGGAGAAAAATACGTTAGACTTAAGTAATCTTGAAAATTGGCTGTGGGAGGCAGCATGTAAAATACGTGGTCCTGTAGATGCACCCAAGTTCAAAGATTATATATTACCTCTTATCTTTCTCAAACGTTTATCAGATGTTTTTGAAGATGAAGTAAACCATCTTGCAGAAGAGTTTGGGGACATTGAAATAGCATGGAAGTTAATAGAAGAATCTCATCGTCGTGGACAACCGCTAGTGCGATTTTATCTACCCCCAGAGGCTCGATGGGAAGAAATACGCAAGAAAACAACTGGCATTGGCCAGTATCTTACTGATGTAGTGAGGGCGGTGGCAAGAGAAAACCCAAGACTTCAGGGTGTTATAGATGTAGTAGACTTTAATGCTACTGCTGCAGGACAGCGTATAATCGATGATGCTCAATTGGCTGATTTAATACAAGTTCTGAGTAAATACCGTTTGGGAATCAATGATGTTGAACCGGATATCTTAGGACGAGCTTATGAGTATTTGTTAAGAAAATTTGCTGAGGGGCAAGGGCAAAGCGCAGGGGAATTTTATACTCCTAAAGAAGTAGCAATATTGATGGCGCGTATTCTTGAACCGCAGCCTGGCATGACAGTTTATGATCCCTGCTGTGGTTCGGGTGGCTTGCTCATTAAATGTCACCTTAGGCTTTTAGAAGTTTACGGAGAAAAACAAAATGGCCGTTTAAAATTGCCAGCCCATATTGCACCATTAAGACTTTATGGTCAGGAAATCAATCCTACCACATTTGCTATGGCAAAAATGAATGCTTTTATTCATGAAATGGATTCAGAAATTACTTTAGGAGATACCATGCGAAGGCCCGCTTTTACAAAGAGTGACAGCAGTCTTATGCAGTTTGACCTTGTTACTGCCAATCCAATGTGGAACCAAAAGTTTTCCACTGAAGTTTATGAACATGACCCTTATAATAGATTTAATTTTGGTATCCCACCATCGTCCAGTGCTGATTGGGGCTGGATTCAACACATGTATGCTTCTTTAAACGAAAAAGGGAAAATGGCTGTTGTATTAGATACTGGTGCAGTAAGTAGGGGAAGTGGTAATCAAGGTTCAAACCGTGAGCGGGATATACGCAAAGCTTTCGTTGAAAAAGACCAGATTGAATGTGTTATATTGTTACCCGAAAATCTCTTTTACAATACAAGTGCTTCTGGTATTATCTTGGTAATTAACAAAAACAAGCGTCATCCTGGAGAAATTCTACTCATTAATGCTTCAAAGTTGTATTCCAAAGGTCGTCCTAAAAATTACTTGACAGATGAACATATAGAAAAGATTGCTACTACTTATCAAAACTGGACTGCAGAAGAAGGGCTTTCGGCTATTATTACCAATGAAGAAGCTGCTCGCAATGATTATAACCTTTCCCCAAGTAGATATATTTCTCAAAATGGTACAGAAGAAGTTTTGTTATTAGAAGAAGCTATAGTTCAGTTACAAGAAGCAGAGGAAGAACGTTTGAATGCTGACCGAGAGCTTGAAGAAGTATTAAAGGCTCTTGGACTAGGAGGGTTAATAAGTGGCGAAAGAGATTAAGCATATAAATGATACAGTTTCTGACCTGCCAGAAAGTTTTAAGATGACAGAGTTGGGGCCGCTTCCCGAGGAGTGGAAAGTAGTAAGGTTGGGTAAGGTAGTGAAAACAACAAAAGGGAAGAGACCTAAAGACCTATTAAGTAAATTTTCAAGCAAGACAATACCATATTTGACAGCTGATTTTTTTAGAACAGGTGTAGCGTCAAAATATGTGTCATTAGAAAAAAAGGACTATGTTGAGGTCGGTAAAGATGACATAATTTTTATTTGGGATGGCTCAAATGCGGGTGATGTTTTCCTTGGTGTTGAGGGTGCTTTAGCTTCTACAATGATAAAAATTGAACCTCTGATTAATGTCGATAAAAGATTTTTATTCTTTTTTTTGAAAACAAAGTTCGAACTTTTTAATTCTACCACAACAGGAACAACTATACCTCACGTTAATAAAAGTATTTTTGAAAATCTTCTTGTTCCCCTCCCCCCTCTCTCTGAACAAAAGGCTATTGCTTACGTTCTTCAAACAGTACAACGAGCAAAGGAAGCCACAGAAAAAGTTATCCAGGCAACGCAGGAACTAAAAAAGAGCCTCATGCGCCATTTATTTACTTATGGTCCTGTACCTGTTGATGAGGTTGATAAAGTACAATTGAAAGAGACAGAAATTGGGTTGGTGCCGGAGCATTGGGAGGTAGTGAGGTTGGGGGATATATTCGAAATACAACAAGGGAAAGCTTTGTCGCCAAAACACCGTATGGGTAAATCTCCTTTTCCTTTCCTACGGACTGCTAACATTTTATGGGGACAAATTGATTTATCAGTAGTAGATGAAATGGATTTTACAGATGAAGAAGTTCAGCGATTTAAATTATTACCTGGTGATCTTCTTGTGTGTGAAGGAGGAGATATTGGACGTACAGCAATTTGGCGGGGTGAATTATCCGTTTGCTGTTATCAAAACCATATTCACCGACTTCGTTCTAAGAACCAAGAGATTGAAGCTGAATTTTATATGTACTGGATGCAAGCGGCTATTCTTCTATTCAGTTTATATCTTGGTCAAGAAAACAAAACCACTATACCAAATCTATCAAAATCACGACTTGCTACTTTTGCCGTACCATTTCCTTCTCTTCTTGAACAACGTGCTATTGCTCGTGTTCTTCAAGCAGTAGACAAAAAGCTCCAAGTGGAAAAAATAAGAAAACAGGCTTTAGAAATATTGTTCCAATCCCTCCTTCATAACTTAATGACAGGAAAGCTCCGTGTTAAAGATACTATCTTTCACGAAATAAAGGAGGAATAGCCCTATGGCTTTTGGTAGTGAGCGCCGAACTGTCCAAAATCCCCTGGTTAAATACGCTATTGAAGCAGGGTGGACATATCTTTCACCTGATGAAGCCCTGCGTTTGCGGCGGGGAGATTCAGGCATAGTATTACATGATATTTTGATCCAACAATTGCAGCGTCTTAATTCCGGCATTGTAGACCATCTCAGGGCAGAAGATATGATCCGTAAATTGACTTCAGTACGCCCCAATATTGAGGGTAACTTTGAGGTATGGGAGTATTTAAAAGGATTAAAAACAGTATTTGTAGACATCGAAAACAGAGAGCGCAATGTAAAATTTTTAGATCCAGAAAACCCAGAAGCTAATATTTTCCATGTGACAGATGAACTCCGTTTTACTGGTGAAAAAAAACCGATTAGAGCTGATGTGGTATTTTTTATCAATGGTATACCAGTTATTTTAGTTGAAACCAAGGCTGCAACTCATATAGAAGGAATTGCTGAAGCCCTTGACCAAATTCGGCGCTATCACTATGAAGGTGCTGAACTTATAGCAGTTCTCCAGCTTTATGCTTTAACACACCTTATTCAGTTTTATTACGGGGCTACATGGAATACTTCTCGCAAAAGCCTTTATAACTGGCGTGAAGAACAGGCTGGAGATTTTGAAACTCTGGTAAAAACGTTTATTGCACCACGACGTGTTTTACGGGTACTCACCGACTTTATTATGTTTACTCGCAAAGATGGAGAACTGTCTAAAGTTGTTTTAAGGCCACATCAAATGCGGGCTGTTGAACGAGTTATTCAAAGAGCAAGAGATACTAAAAAAAGACGTGGTTTAATATGGCATACTCAAGGTTCTGGCAAGACCTACACTATGGTAACCGTCGCCAAAAGGCTTATTGAAGATCCGTATTTTTCTAATCCAACAGTACTCATGATTGTGGACCGAAATGAACTTGAACAGCAGCTTTTTGGCAACCTGGAAGCAGTAGGTTTTGGACGTGTAGAAATTGCTAGAAGTAAACGCCACTTAATTGAATTATTGCGAAGCGATTATCGGGGCCTTATTGTTTCAATGATTCATAAGTTTGAAGGTATACCTCCTAACGTCAACACTCGGGAAAATATTTTTGTGTTGATAGATGAGGCTCATCGCAGTACTGGAGGAAAACTTGGGAACTATCTAATGGGGGCATTACCCAATGCTACATATATAGGCTTTACCGGAACACCTATTGACAAAACGGCTCATGGAAAAGGAACATTTAAAGTTTTTGGCATAGACGATCCAAAAGGTTATCTTGATAAATATTCTATTAAAGAGTCTATTGAAGATGGTACTACTGTGCCGCTACATTATTCTTTAGCTCCAAATGAACTTCAAGTTGATAAAGAAACGTTAGAAAAAGAGTTTTTAAATCTCAAAGAAATCGAAGGGGTCAGTGATATAGAAGAACTTAATAAAGTACTTGACAAAGCCGTGACACTTAAAAATATGCTTAAAAGCTCGGATCGTGTAGAAAAAGTAGCTAAATTTGTGACAAAACATTTTCGTGAAACAGTAGAACCAATGGGATATAAAGCATTTTTAGTAGCTGTAGATCGTGAAGCATGTGCGCTCTATAAAGAAGCTCTGGACAGGTACTTACCTCCGGAATATTCTGAGGTAGTAATAAGTAAAGGACCGAATGATCCAGAAGAACTTGCTAAGTACCATAGAACTGAAGAACAAGAAGAGCAGATACGAAAAAATTTTCGCAATCCTGATGCATTACCTAAAATTCTAATAGTTACTGAGAAGCTCCTGACGGGTTTTGATGCTCCGATTCTTTATTGCATGTACTTAGATAAACCTATGCGTGACCATGTACTTTTACAGGCTATTGCAAGAGTTAATCGGCCTTATGAGGATGATAAAGGACGTCGTAAACCAGCAGGATTTGTACTTGATTTTGTCGGGATTTTCGACAACCTGGAAAAAGCACTTGCCTTTGATTCTGAAGATGTTAAAGGTGTGATAGAAGGAATAGATGTACTTAAAGAACATTTTGTAGCTCTTATAGAAGATGGTCGCAAAAATTATTTGATACTGGTAGATGGTAAAGATGCAGACAAAGCTGCCGAAGCAGTGCTTGAATATTTCCGTAATAAAGAGATGCGTCAGGAATTTTATCAGTACTTCCGGGAACTTCAAGATGTCTATGAAATACTTTCACCGGACCCATTTTTACGTCCTTACATGAAGGATTATGAAGAATTAACACGCATTTACCTGATGCTGCGAGCCAACTACGAATCAGGCATACCTGTAGACCGTGATTTCCTGCGAAAAACTGCGAAGCTTGTACAGGAAAAGACCGAAACGGGAGCTATCCAGCAGCCAACGAGCTTATATAAGCTTGATGAAGAAACTCTTGAAAAAATTACAGAAGAAGACAAACCAGATATAGTTAAGGTTTTCGATCTTTTAAAAGTAATTAGAAGTACAGTTGAAGCAGAGGGTAAGTATTCTCCCTACCTGATTCCAATTGGTGAGCGCGCAGAACAAATAGCTAAAGCTTTTGAAGAACGTCAAATTACTACTCAGGAAGCACTCAAGCAATTACAAATGCTCGGGCAGGAACGCAATGAAGCTGAGAAAGAAAGGAAAGAATCAAATCTATCAACAGAAGAATTTGCGATATACTGGTTTTTGAAGAGTGAAGGCATTGCTAATGCCGAAAATATTGCACGGCAAGTTGCTGGTGCCTTTACTCAATATCCCCACTGGCAAACCAGTGAAGAGCAGGAATTATTTTTGCGTCGTCAGCTGATCAAAGCGTTGCTGAATTCAGGAGTTCAGCAGGTGCTGGATTTTGCAGAACGCATCATGAAAATGCTGGAAAGGAGATTTAACTGATGAAGAAACCAGTGACTGGTTGGATTTCTTTAGAAGAAGCGATACCGCCGGATATATTCAAATCAGAAGTATTAACCTGGGCAAAAAGGATAGGGGTGACACCAAAAGAAATTCATATTCGACCAATGAAGCGAAAATGGGGCAGCTGTTCCTCAACAGGACGGTTAACATTTAATACAGAATTGCTGAAACAACCGGCTGAATTTCGTAGAGAAGTAATTGTCCATGAACTTTTGCATCTTAAAGTTCCAAATCATGGACGATTATTCAGGGCATTGTTACAGGGGTATATTGAAAAATATAAATAATATCGTTATTTTATCCCCAAATATAAGAAACTTATACAATAAAAAGTGTTTTGAATGTAAGTCAAAGAAGGGGGATTTTAAGATGGAGAAAAATGCAAATTCAAATTTAGGTGATATAAAAAATTCAGAATTTTTATATAAAGTTATAAGTGAGCGGATAAATATGGAGTTTCAGGCTCAAGATGCCAAAGATAACAAAGCAAGTTTACTTTTGATGTTTTCAAGCACATTATTTAGTATAATTTTTTCATTCTCTAAGATAGATATTTATTCAATAATTGGTTTAATTAGTTTATATATCTCCATAATATTTGCATATTTGGCATATAGAATTAAACTTTGGCGAAGGGATCCAGATCCAATGAATCTATGGTATAATTACTACGATAAAGATTATAAAACCACATTAGAACAAGTTACAACAAATATAGTGGAATCTTATAAAGAAGTTAAAGAACAAGACAGAAAAGCATTTTACATTAATGTTGGATATGTCTTTCTGCTTATAGGTTTAGGAATACTTATTTTTGGTAAATTGGTGAGTGCTAAGATTATATAAAACAACGAAAAAGGAAGTGAAAAAATGTCTAAAGAAACAGACAAAAAGCTTGTAAATCAAAATCAAAACCAAAATCGTCCCCCAGATCCAGATCCAACTTTACAAAGTTATATGCAAAAAAGTTTGAATCCACACAAAATAGAAAAGCGTAATAAAGACACATTAAATCAATAAATTAGATGAAGGAGTTAAATACATTAAAATGATTTTTGGAGTTTTGGAAGAGGTTAAAAAAGGACAGGATGCAATAATAAAAGGGCAAGATGAAATAAAAGAAATTCTTAAAAAGATTGAACAAA
>Ga0182240_100154_pt1 | contig 29648 bp, 44 predicted proteins | sample hydfrates4_PW_90_FD_145594 | JGI IMG/M metagenome (GOLD analysis project Ga0182240, IMG submission 145594) | Subsurface microbial communities from deep shales in Texas, USA - hydraulic fracturing test 4_PW_90 | ecosystem: Environmental > Aquatic > Deep subsurface > Shale gas/oil reservoir >...
GATAGAAAAAGATAAAGAAAAATATATAAAGTGTATGCTGCTTGAAGAAAGAATCACAGATGAATTAGCTGATATAAACATACAACTTAGAAATGAAGCTGACAGAGTAATGATAGTTGAAAGTTGGGATTAATATGTCAGATGGAAGATTCAGAAGGGCAATTCTAAAGCGTGATATTGAGATTAAACAAGCAAATGGGCCAGTAATAACTTACAAACTAGATCCAGCAGAGCTTGAAAAACTATATCCTACTAAAAAGAAAACTGAAAAAGAAATTAAGATGATACTCCACGATTCAGATTGGAGAGCAGGACTAAAAAGAAAGAAGGGGGAGAATAAAGTGGCTAAAAATAACAGTTTAAAAGTTAATGAGATTTCAGTTGAGGGAAAAGAACTTAGATATAAGGCTACAAAGGATACGGTTTCAATAATTAAGAACAATAATGCTGCAGTTAAATTTGGAAGGGACAAGCTAGGAGATGTTATAAAAGAACTTCAACAATTAAAGGAGCTGATATAAATGCAAAACTTTATGAAAATGAGTGAGGTTCTGAACGAAGCTATAAAACTTTACTTTGAAGGAGGAGACTGGAAAGCATACATAAGGGGGATAAAAGATGAAGGCTACATTCGAGAATGCGACTTTAAAGATTTGGTTTCAAGGCCTTAGTACAAGCAGAAATATTGACAATGTAGTAAGCATTGAAAAGGTTGAAGATGCAATGGTTATTACAGATAAGGATGATAATGCAGTATTTATAAACTTTAGGAATGTAAATCTAATAGAAGAAATTTAAAGGGAGGACAAGCTAATGGAATTTAATGAATATCAAATGAAAGCTATGAGGACAGCACCACACTATGACAGTATAGAGGATCAGTTAGATAACGGAATATATGGACTTATAGGAGAAGTAGGGGAGCTTATAGATCATATAAAAAAGCATAAGTACCAAGGTCATCCACTAGATAAACTATACATTACTAAGGAGCTAGGAGATATAAACTGGTATTTAGCACTAATAGCTGATGCAATAGGAATACCGTACAACTCAGTAGCAGAATCAAACATCTTGAAACTACTTAAAAGATACCCTGACGGATTTAAAGTTGATGATAGCATAAATAGGTGTGATAAGAATGAGTAAATTTGCAAAGTATTGTATTGGAGTATATGCTTTCATGTTTTTAATGTACGGTTTACAGTTTTACTTCTACTTAAAAGGAAATATGAAAATGCTACTCAACTTAAATCTTATAATGCTAGGGTGTATTGTATTTGGAATATATAGAGCTTTGAGGTGGTTGTATGAGTGAAATAAAGATAGTTATTCCTGGTGAACCAAAAGCAAAAGCTAGACCAAGAGTAACAAGAAAGGGAATAGCATATACCCCTAAAAAGACTTTAGAATACGAAAATTGGGTTAAAGAGTGCTTTGTATTATGCAGACATAAGAAAATGCTAAAGGGACAAATAGAAGCCGAAATAAAGGCATATTTCAAAATACCTAAGAGTGCCAGCAAGAAAAAGAAAACTGAAATGATAAAAGGCAAGATGAGACCGACTAAAAAACCTGATACGGATAATGTGGCAAAGATTATTTTAGACAGTTTAAACGATTTAGCATATTCAGATGATAAGCAAGTTATAAAGCTAATAGTTGAAAAGTTTTACAGTGAAGAGCCAAGGGTGGAAGTAGTCCTGAGAGAGATTTCCTAAGGAGGGTTAAGCGTGAATGTCGGCGATAGAGTTTTTATATACGATTATGCTAGTGATTTGTTTATATTTGCTGGAGAGATCATCGACAGAGAGGGAGGACAAGCGTTAGTATTGGTTCCTACAAGGGAACATGGAGTTACAGTTGCAGATTGGTTCGATGTAGAAAAGTTATATAAGAAATCTAAGGCAACTGCTTGAAGGAGTGATGATAGATGTCTGCAGCAGCAGAATCAATAGATCTGATTGAAAATCTTACAGCACTATGGGTTGCGATAGAGTATGGTATAGATGATCCTAAGGTTGTAGTTAGCGACTAAATAAGATATTAACGGAGGTTAAGAAAATGAAAATCTATGATATGATAATGAAATTTATATATAAATTTAAAAAATCAGATGCAGAGAAAGCTGTAGAAGATTTTTTAAAAGAATGTAACTAATATAAGACTTTGTCCGAAGGTGAGCATATAGAAAAAGCAGAGGAGGTTGAGTGATGAAATTTAGTGAGATATTACAACACTATGATAAATATAGTTTTAGAGTAAACAATGACTTAGAAGGTTATGATTTATTAATAAAAGATAATATAGAAACTCCGGAAGGTGTAGAAGATTCTTGGTGTGCTACTATATTTGATATGCAAGACTTCTCTAAATTCCTAAAAGATACTACGAATATAAAAGCTAAATACTGGAAAGACAAATTTAAAACAAAAGATAAAGAATATAACGAATTAGTGCAACTATTAGAAGCTATAAAAGCTACACATGAAATAGGGTATACATTAGACGATAGCATGATAAAAGATATTGAGAAAGCACTAGAAAAAGCCGAGGAGGTTGAGTGATGAATTGCTTTTATTGTCGTTATTATCGAGAAGGCTACATGGAGAATGAATGTAAATTAACAGGTGCTTATAATTTTAGAAAACAAGATAATTGTAACCTAATAAATAATGATGGAATAGTAAATAAAATTGAATTGAGGAAGTTAATTGAAATTCCAATTGTGATAGAAGATGCAGAAGAATTTACTTGTCAAGATTGTGAATATTACAAAGAAATCTAGCCGAAAGCCCACGACTTCAGTCGTTGGGATGAAGGCTTATTAAATACTTGACACCTATCTAATATTATGATATATTATAATTAGATAGGTGGTGGTTATCTAATGAATAATAAATACATGCATAAAAAAGGAATTGTTTATCTAAATCAATATCATATAGTATTTTGTCCTAAATACAGACGTAAGGTATTAGTTGGAGATATAGAGAAAGATTTAAGGCAAATATTTTATGATATAGCTAAAGAGAAAGATGTTGAAATAAAAGCATTAGAAATAATGCCAGACCATGTTCATATGTTTATAAGTTTCGATCCACGACAACATTTGCACAGTTTAGTACGATATTTTAAAGGAACAAGTAGTAGAATTTTAAGAGAAAAATATCCTGAATTAAGAAGTAGAATCCCTTCACTTTGGACACGAAGTTATTTTTGCTGTACTGTTGGATACGTAAGCGAAAAAGCAATACAAAAATATATAGAAAATCAAAAGAATGTATAGAAAGGTGGTGAATTATGAAATTAACAGTTAAATTTAAAATACTACTAAGTAAAGAACAAGAACAATATTTAGAGCAAACTTTAAATGAATATATAAATACTGTAAATAATATAGTTCAAATTATGATTAATGGACACACAAAGCTAACCTCAAAAGATATTAAAGCTAATCTACCAAGTGCAGTAAAAAACCAAGCCATAAGAGATGCTAAAAGTGTTTACAGAAAATATAAGAAAACCGACAAATTACCAATACTGAAAAAACCAGTATGCATATGGAATAACCAAAGTTATAAAATAAATGATTATTTAAGTTTTCCAGTTATGATTAATGGTAAATCCCAAAGAATAAAAGTTAAAACTATACTAACAGATTATCAAAAACAACAATTAAACAACAAATTAGGCACATTAAGAATAACTAAAAAATCGGGTAAATGGATAGCACAAATATCTGTAGATGTACCAGAAAAACAAAACAATGATACAGAAATAATGGGTGTAGATTTAGGTTTAAAAGTACCAGCAGTAGCGGTGACAAGCAACGGCAAAACAAAATTTTTTGGTAATGGCAGACAAAATAAATATATTAGGCGTAAATATAAGTCACTAAGACAAAAGCTAGGTAAAGCTAAAAAGCTAAAAAAAATTAAACAAATAGGCAACAAAGAACAAAGATGGATGAAAGACCAAGACCATAAAATAAGTAGACAGATAGTTAATTTTGCTAAAGAAAATCATGTTTCGACAATTCGCCTTGAAAAGTTGGCGAATATCCGAAACACGGCAAGAACAAGCCGTAAAAACGAAAAGAATTTGCATACATGGTCTTTCTATCGTTTAGCAAAATATATAGAATACAAGGCAAAATTAGAAGGAATAAAAGTAGAATACGTAAATCCAGAATATACAAGCCAAAAATGTCCTCATTGTGGCACTTTAAATAAAGCGAGAGATAGAAAATATGTATGCAAATCATGTGGATATATAACACATAGAGATAGATTAGGTGCTATAAATATAATGAAAGCACCTGTGGTAGATGGTGTAGCAAATAGCGATAGTCTGCCAGCCTAAGATGCTATATGCACTGTCTTAGGAGGGGTGATGGCACACCCTAAACTTTGGGGAACTACGGATACCAGAAATGGACTTCCGACTACCACCAAAGAATCCCCTGACTTTAGTCACGGGGAGTGTCAATAAGTGCAAAAAATCAAAATCTCATGGAAGTATTGATGAAATGATACATTCTTTAGAAGTAAAAGAAATTGATAGTATACCTAATGAAATTTTAGAATTGGAATTTGATAAAGAGGATTCATGGATAGTGGGTGGATTTTTATCATTGGATTTAGTTTTAAGTATTTAAATATACGAGAACTGAGGACTTTGTGGAGGTGGAGATATGAGTATAGATTATTATTCAGATAGTAAGAAATTACAAAATTCGGAAAGTAAATGTTATGGTGAAATATTTATAGAACAATTTAATAATTTATTAAAACGATATGAACAACAAATAGCAACCGATGATGAATATAAGAATGAAAATAAAACATTAAAAGATTTTATAAAATATGAAATTGTAGAATTATTAGAAAGAATTTTAAATGATTACGCATCAGAAGGTTATTTACTTGATGAATTTATTACTTATGATATAGAAACTCTTTTAGAAAAATCAAAGGGGGTAGTAGAAGAACTATGAAACAACATATAACGGTTGAACAATATGAAGAATCGAAGGAAATTAGAAGAAAATTAGAAGATTTAAGTTTATTTAAAAATGATAAAATTACAATAGGCAAAATGATAGAGATATTATCTTCAAAATATGATGCAGTGGATTATTCAGATGATAGAGAATTTGGTGTGGGATATACGGTATCTTGTATAACTTTTGATAGTTATGATTGGTGTGATGATGAACATAGGGAATATATAGCCAATGAACTCTGTGATGCTCTTTGGGAAGCAGTGAAAGAAGTTTTGAAAGGGGAATAAGTGATGAAATGTTTTACTTGTGGAACTAGGATGGAGAATTATGATGATATAAGAAATGATTTTGTAAAGGTAGACTTCCGAAGATGTCCTAAGTGTGGTAGTAAAGCAGAAATACAATATTATGATGATGAATGCACATTTTTATCGGAAGTAAAGTGGAGAAGGTGATATAGTGTTACATATAAACATGGTTAAAGGTGATTACATTGAATAAAGACGAAATTAAAATTATAGGAGTAGATGTTGCAAAAACTACTAATAGAATGGATGATAATTTAAAAGAGTTTTATAAAAAATACCCTGATAAATTTATAGAAGAATTTTTAGATTTAAAGCTATATTGGTATCAAAAGGTTATTTTGAGACAGCTAGTTAATAAAAAAGATAAATAAAATTTTGTGAGAGTGATATTATGTTTAAAATTAAGTGTTGCACATGTAATAATGAATCTGAAATAACCGTAAAAGATAATAGGTTGTAAGGTTTAAATGGAGGTGAGTGATTGAAGTGTATTAAAGATAAGTGTGAATTTTACGCTGAGCATGATTTTTATTCAGGATATTTTATTTGTGGTTTGTTAATAAGAGGTCGAAGTTTCCCAAAAAATAAAGAAGTTAATTGCATTGTAGACGAAGAATTAGATAATATACTTAAATACATTTCTGTATTAAATAAAATAAAAAGTGAGAGGAGGTAGTTTTCTTTTGCTAGAGGAAAAATGTGAATATTGTAAGTATTATGAAGAAGATTATGACTTAGAGTGTAAAGATTGTAGGGTTGATGATGGATTGGTGAATTATAGTAAATTTGAATTAAATGATGAATTAGAAAAACTAATAAATTTAGCAGAGTTTAATTGCTGTGATTGTGAGTTTACTTATTATGAAGAAAATTGCAACTGTAAATATGGGGATTTTATCAGAAAACAAGCAAGAAGACTCCCACCTCTTTAGGTGGGAGATGAATTGCTCAAAGGCATTCCCAGAGCAATACAAGTTGCGAGGGATAATGGGTGTTTGAACCACCCTTTGAGAATAAGGGTAGTGTAATCTACCAAACTTCTCATGAATCTCCCACTTCTTAGCGAAGCGTAAGTGGGAGAGGTTCAAATCATGGTATGGAATTAGGTTGTTGCTTAAATATAGTAGAAATATTAAATAATGGTGGTACATTAGATGAAGCTAAAGCAGAAATTCAAAATCAAAGTCATTCGGGTATGTCTTATGGATTAGTATGTAGTATGGTTAAAGAGTTTTGTGAACGTGGTAAAGAATTCGTTAGCTATGCAAATTAAGAATGGCTATATTGCTACGTTACAGAGGTTATGAATTGCGTTAAAACCATTGATTTAAAAGGTTTAATAAAAAATATAATGATAGGAGGTTAAATTATGGGAATTGAAAGAGTAGATTATTATTCAGAACTAAATCAGGACAAAAAAATAAATGTTATTCATAAAAAACAAACAACAAAATTATAATAAAATATATTGACAAAGTATGTTTTGTCATGGTAAAATGTTGGCAAAAGGAGGTGATTATATCAAATTGAATAAATTTAAAGTGTTAGTTTTAATACTAATTATATTAATAACATTTATAATAGGTTGTCCAGTAAAAAAAACTCAAACTGTTAAACAAGTTACGAATCAAAATTCAACAATAATTTATGAAACAGCTGAAGCAGCCGAAAAACCAGAAGAAAAAATAGTAAAAGAATTAGTAGAAGAAAAGGTTAACAAAAAACAAAATTATAAATATATAGGCGAATTTGAAGTTACAGCCTATGATTTATCAATTCAATCTTGTAGTAAACCAAAATCGCATCCACAATATGGTATAACTGCAACAGGATTTGATTTAAAAAATAAATCTATAGAAGATATAAAAATTATAGCAGTAGATCCGAAAGTAATACCATTACATAGTAAAGTATATATAGAATTTGCAGGTTGGAGGAGTAAATATAATGGGGTATATTTAGCAAAAGATACAGGTGGTGCAATAAAGGGTAATAAAATTGATATATTTATGGAAGATACAGGAGATAAAGTAGTTTCTAAAAAAGCTATGAAATTTGGTAGAGTTAAAGGTGTAAAAGTTTGGTTGGCTGAATAACAAAAATATAAAAAAAGGGGTGAATTTTGTGGATGATTTATTAAAAATGATTTTAAATCATTTTGCTGAATATTGTGTTAAATGTGATAATAAAAAATGCAGAGAAAAAGAAGAAGAAATGATTAATAAAAAATGGAAACAATACGTTGAGAAGTTGAACAGGAGGGGTTAGATGAGTCATATTTTAGTTTTAACAGGTTTTAGTGGTTGTGGCAAAGATAGTGTAGCTAGAGTATTAGAAAAAGAACATGGATATAAGTTTGTAGTTTCAACTACAACTAGACCAAAAAGAAGTAATGAAAAAGATGGTGTGGAATATTATTTTAAAACTAATGAAGAATTTCAAAAATTAATAGACAATAACTTGTTAGTAGAATATAGAAGTTATAACACAATTCAAAATGGTAAGCCCACTGTGTGGCATTATGGAATAGAGAAAAAAGAGTTTGATTTAGAGAAAAGAAATTATGTGGTTGCCTGTGACTTAAAAGGATTAGAAGATTTAAAAAGAAATTTTGGAAGTAAGGTAATATCTTGTTTTATAGATGTAGATGAGGAAAGTAGAAGGTTAAGAGCAATAGTAAGAGATAGAAATTTTGAACTAACTGAATGGAATAGAAGATGGGAAGATGATAAAAAAAGGTTTTATAGTATTAAACATAATGTTGATTTTATTGTTAAAAATTATGATTTCAAAAAATGCATTGAAAATATATTAAAACAAGTAGACTATAGGTTAAAATTAAAAAATTTTTTTGAAAGTTATTGTAGTTATTAGAAGTATAAATTTTAGGAGGTTATATTATGAAAACTTTAAAAACATGGGAAATGATTAAAGAATTAACTGAAAAGCCATATAAAAAATTCAAACATATTGAATATCCCGTTATAGTGTATTCTTTTGATGATAAAATTATTGTAAAATCTACAGATGATAAATATAAAAATTTATCGTTGTACACAAAAGATGAATGGGAAGAAAAAATAATTGTTATGAAGTATATGAGTATCGATGAATTCATAAAAATATTAAAAAACTTTCATTATATTGATTGTGAGTTTAAAGAATGTAAAGAGTGTGAATTGTATGGTGAAGTGTGTGATGTTCTTGCTGAATTTAGCAATAAATATATGTAAAATAGTGATTTTGTAAACAAAATTATAAAAAAGATATGGGGTGATTATGTTGAGAAAATTTAATTTTATTAAAGAAATTAAACGATTTAAAAATGACCTAGAGGAAGAAATAAATAAATTAAGACCAATAGAAAGTGATTATTATACTGGATTATGTGATGCGTATGACGAAGTAATAGATTGGTTAAATATTTTATTAGACGCTCAACAATTTGAAGATTTTAAAAACAACAAATAGGTGATTATTATGACCAATATCAAACATTACTTCAATGTAAAAATTCCATACTGGAAGCACAGATATGTCAAGTTTACTCTATGCAAAATATCACATGAAGACAAATACAGAATACAATTCACAATATGGTTAATAAGAAAACTTGTTGATATAAAAGGATATAAAGATGAATTTGGCACTAATTGGTGGAAACATTTTGTAATTTATTCAAAAAAATAATTTTCCCACCTAACAATAAGATTCAGTGGGAAAATTAAGATATATGAAGAAAAAGTAATTTTATTATAATCTGTTTTTATATGAATGTCAACTTGTAATATTTTTTAATTAAAAAATGGGAGAAATAATAAGGAGTGATGTTTTGGCTTATCATATTTCAGATACACATTTTTATCATAACAATATAATTAGGTATTGCAATAGACCTTTTCAAGACACTAAAGAAATGAATGATTATATTATTAAATCATGGAATAGTGTTGTGAAAGAAAATGATATTGTCTATCATCTTAATTAAATATTATTTTTATAGAAATTAAATAACAAAAATATAAAAATATATTGACAACCCGATGAAATAATGTTAATATGTTATTGAGGGTTAAATAAGATTTTTTTTAACAACAAAAATATAATTTAAAAAAGGAGGGTAGATTATGAGAGACTTTAATCATTCAATAAAAAAATTAGCAAAGCTTTTGAATATAGATTTAGATAAAATTGATGAAGAAATCGAAAATAAGGATAATGTTGCGTTAAATATGATAATTGACAAAGTTAAAGAATTAAAATTTGAAAATAAAAAGTTACAAAAATCAAAACAATTTTTAGCTAATATGTTAAAAATTAAAGATGAAGAGCAACCAAAAGATTTACATATTATTAAGCAGGAATTTGATAAAATTTATGATAAAACAAGAGTATATTATGAAAAAGAAATTACCGAATTAGGTGAAGTAATAGCTGGTTTAAGAAAAGAGCTGGATTATTATAAGAATGTGGTTAAGAAATATAATGGTAAAATAATTAGTTGACAAAGGAGGTGTTGTTGTGTTATTAGATAATGAAATTAAAATTGGCGAAGTATATGCTTATGATATTGAACATAACCTTTCGGGTTTGCATATGGGTACATATACAGTTAAATTAATAGATATCCAACCAGATGGATTATTATTAGTTGAAAGTGTTGAAACAGGAGAATTGTTTATGTGTGGCAAACATACGTTGACTTCATTAGGTAGAATAAAAAGAATGATTAAAGGTTATGAAAATGTTAATTATGAGGAATTAGAGGATTATGAAAAATGGCTGTATGATAAAAGAATAAAAAGAATGAGAAATGCAATAACATCTAGTATTTGGTGTTAGTATAATATTGTAGACACAAAAATCCGAACGCTATAAAATTGGAATTTTATTTAAAAGTAAAAATACGAAGATATGCAAAATGTAAACATTGCAGACCAAATAATGTCGATTATTAATCAAATAGCAGAAAAACTAGGTGTAGCTGCTGAAAAAGTTTATCCGATACTAAGGAAACAAGCAATAGTTGAAGGAATTATTTATTTAGTTTGGGTTTTATTTAGTTTAATCATTCTAACAATAACAACAATCTTAATAGTAAAATACCTGAAGGAACAAAAGAAGGAATATTGAGAAATTGATGAAGGTGATATAATGGGGTGTTTTATGTTGGGTATTGTACCTTGCTGTGTTGGAATTATAATGTTTGCTGAAAACATAAAACTAATGTTAACGGCGTTTGCAAATCCAGATTGGTATATATTCAACGAATGCTATTAAATTTAATTAATTAAAACTCAATATTAAATGAAATTTTTAAATTAATTAAGGAGGTGATTATATGATTAAATATGATATTAATGATATGTTATCACTTTCAATATGTGATGCTGTTACTTATAATAAATTTGATAAAGAAAATATAAAAAAAGTAATATTCAATCCACCAGCAACTATAGTAATATTTAAAAATGGTAGTAAAAGAGTGGTAAAATGTGATAGTAAAGATGAGTTTAATCCTGAGATTGGTTTTGCAATGGCAATGATGAACGAAATGTTTGGGAGTAGGAGTGCTTTTAAGAAATTTATTAAAAACTATATAAAAGAATAGGAGTGTATAGTTTTATGTCAAAATTAATTATAGAAGTACCTGATACAGAAAAACTTTCAGAAAAAGAATTATGTAATATAATACATATTTAGTTAAAACAAAATATCCTGAATTTGAAAGAATTGATATTATTTGCACAGAAAATGAAATTCGATTAGAAGTCGCTTATACATATTAATTAAATATTATTTTTATAGAAATTAAACAACAAAAATATAATAAATATATTGACATAATAAAATGTATTTGTTAAAATAGTACTAGGCGTTAAGAAAGGGGATGATATTATTAAGAACAAACTTGGATTAAGAGTACCTATTAAGAATTTAAGAGAGCCTCCTATTGAAAGTTTTTAAACAACAAAAATATAATATAAAGAATGGGAGGTATGTATTATGAGTAAATTACAACAAAATAAAGGAACCGTTAAACTAAAAGGTAAAATTTTTAATTTGCATAGTGACAAAAAAGATTCAAAATTTGAAAATGAATCAATTAAAAAACTTAATTTTGGTATAAAAACAGCAGATGACAATGTTCATTTTGTTCAATTATTACAATTTAAAAATAATAAGAGGGTATGGGTTTCGTGGAGAGATGAAAACAAAAAAAATCACACTAAGGAAATTAATTGGAATGAAAGATTAAATTATAAAACTGGCAATAAAACAGTTATAGGCGTAAGGGTTAAATCTAAAAATGACGAAGAAGTTGTTAATTTAGTAGCTGATGATGCAATAGATTATATATTATCAAGTTTTGAAGATGGTGATGATGTATTTGTATTATGCGATGTAAATTATAGAGAGTATAACGATAAAACTATACAGGATAAAGAAATTAAATCTATATTTGCTGCAAAAGAAGAGATAGATTTTGCTGCTGAAGATTTTGAAGAAATTAATGATTTTGAACAAGAAATAGTATTTGAAAAAGCAATTGCAAATAAAGACGGAAAAATTTTAGTATATGGAAGAATAATAGATTATAAAAAGGATTTTATATTAGTTCCTTTTGTGGTCAATGGTAATGAAAATAAAGAACTAGCAAAATATTTAGTTAAACAATGTGATTTTGGTGATATATTAAAAATAGTAGGTAAGGTTCATAATAGAGTCATATACAAAGAAATAGAACAAGAACAACCGCAATTTCTAATAGGAAGCGTTCCTAAATCTTATAAAAATACAAAAAAACAACGCGTAATAGATTCAGAAAGAAAAGAATTTGAAATACTAGGAATTACAGAACATAAAAAAGGAATATATAAAGCTGAAGATTTTGCTAAAAATAAAGAAGAAGAAAATGACAATGAAGATTTGCCGGACTTTTTAAAATAACAAAATTATAAAATAATAATAGGAGGTATGTTTAGTGGGCAGATTATCAAATAAAAAAATACATAAACCTACTACAGATTTAAAAAATTATTTTTGGATCATAAGTGGGATTCCTAAAATTGGGAAAACAAGTCTTTTTGCAAAAATAATCAAAAAAAAATATGGCGATTTAAAGAAGGGTTTATTAATTGCATTTGAAACTGGATATGAAGCTTTAAATGTATTTGCTGAAGATGTAACTGATTGGGATGACTTTGAAGATTTAGTAGATGATTTAATTGAAAATAAAGATGAATATGATATTGAATTTTTAGGGTTAGATACATTAGATACTATGTGGGATTTTGCACAAGATAAAGTAATTGAAGAGTGGAATAGAGAAAATCCTAACTTGTATGCACAAGATATTAATAGTGTGGGAATGAAAAAACCAGGTGGTAAAGGTTTTGGTGTAGGTTATAATAGAGCAGCGAAAAAAATAAAAAATACAATAGCAAAACTAAGAAGAGCGGGTTATGGCTTGATGGGAATTACTCATAGCAAAGAAGAACATAAAGAAGAAAAAAGTGGACTTGAATATGACCAATTAACTTTATCTTTATCAGGGAGTGCTAGAAAAGTATTTTTAAATGATGCTAGTATGGTTGTTTTTATCACAAGTGAAAAAGTCCAAGAAGGCGATGAATTAATAACTAAAAGAATAATGCATTTAAGAAATGATAGTTATATAGAAGGTGGTTGTAGATTTGAAAATATACCTGAGAAAATTGAGTATAGTCCTAAAAAATTGTTAGAAGTATTTGAAGAAGCTGTAAAATCAGTAGGTGAATATACTGAAGAAAAAAGAAAAGCACAATATAGAGAGCCTAAAAAAACGCTTGCTGATATTAAAAAAGAAATAATAAATATAGCAACTAAAAAATCAAATGAAGGTAAGAAAAAAGAGATAATTAATGCAATAGCAGAAAATAATGACGGCAATCAAAATCCAAATGCTATAAATGATATTGTTACAGCACAGACAGTTCTCGAAGCAATTAAAAAAGTTTAAAATTAAATAGCCTGCCCTTATGGCAGGCTTTGTATTACCCTTATAAGAGGTGGTTAAATGAAATGTGGATATAAATATTGTAAATTTGGCGGTGAAGTTAGCAAAGAAGAAGGGGTTAAATATAAAAATAGATGGCATCACAAGGAGTGTGCCAAAGAAAGAAAAAACAAAGAAAAAATCAGAAAAATTTATTTAGAAAAAATTGATAAATATGCTAACAAAGCACAACTAAACAAAGCAATAAAACAAATTATACATGACAAAAAACAAAATAGTAGTTTTGTATTATTTGCTTTAAATTATGCGATAGAAAACAATATTAAATTAAATAATCCTTTCGGACTCCATTGGATTATAAAAGATAAAAATATAATTAAAACCTACAAAGAAAAAATATTAAAAAAACAAGAATATGAAATAATTAATAAAATTTTAAATCAAGATGAGAAAGGCTATGAAACAAGCTTTAAATATAAACCTTCAAAGAAAAATAGAAATTGGAATAAAATTTTACCTGAATAGGTAGGTGATTAAGTGGCACAACAAGTTAATTTACCTTTTGATGTTGTAGCAGAAACAGGTGTAATTGGAACGTTGTTATCTAATCCAAGATTTATATTGCATTCTGAATTTTTAAAGCCAAAACATTTTTATGAATATGAAAATGGATGTATATATTGGGCTATAAATGAGCTTTATAAACAAGGAGTATCAGAAGTTGATGATTTTAGTATAATAGCACAAATTGAAAGTAATGAACAGGTAAAAAAAATATTTGAAAAGAAAAATATAAATGATATTAAAGATTTTTTAAATAAAGCAAAATATGTAGCAAGACCAACAAAGGAAGAGTATTTAAAATTATGTAAAAGAATATTAAATTTATCTTTTAAAAGAGATATGTATAATAAATTAGAAAATTTTCAACAACAATGTCTAAGTATTGATGATACTTCAGCCAATGAAATTAATATGAATATAAATAATTCGTTAGGAGAATTAGCAAAAAACTATATTATTGACGATAATGTAAAGTTATTTGGCGAAGTAGTAGACGAAGTATGGGAAGAGATAGTTGAAAGTAGAAACGAAAGTGGATTTGCAGGTATTCCTTCTAAATTTCCAATATTAAATGAATTTTTTACATATGAAGATGGCGAACTTGTTTTAATACCGGGTAGAGAAAAAACAGGTAAAAGCATGTATTTTATAAATGAAACCATACATAAAATAGAGAATGGTGTACCTACAGCTTATTTTGATACTGAAATGAGTGATAAAAGGTTTTTAGAAAGAGCATTAGCATATTTAACTGGTATTAAAATCCAAAATATAAGGAATGGAAAGTATACAAGTGAAGATTATCATAAAATAAAAGATGCTTTAAACTGGATCAAAAAGCAAAAGTTTGTTCATTATTATGAACCTGTATGGACTTTCGATAAGATATATGCAATGTCTAGAATACTTAAAAATCAAATGGGATTAGGTTTTTTAGTGTTTGACTATATAAAGCAAACTGATACGAACACTGATATGAAAGAAGCAGATTATTTGGGTGAAATGTGTAATTTATTAAAAAATAATGTGGGTGGTGCATTAAATATACCTGTTTTAGCTGGTGGACAACAATCTCCATATGATATGAGATTAGCTGACTCAGCTAAATTGGCAAGATATGCAAGTGTCATAGCTTATTGGATGTATAAAGAACAAGAAGAAATAAATAATGATGGTGCAGATGGTGGGAATATGAAACTTATTATTGATAGGAATAGGTTAGGCAGACAAATGCGTGAAGGTGAATATATTAATTTTAGATTTAGAGGTGATTATGCACGAATTGAGCAGGCAAAATACCAGCCACTTAAAGAAAAACCTGACTTTATGAAATAGGGAGGTGATAAAACTTGGACTCTAAAGAGCTTAAAAGATATTTAAGAAATAATCCAAATAAGATTGCATTAATATTAGAAAGTATAGGATGTCATAACTTAAAAGTAGTAAAAGATAAAAGAGTTCAGGCAGCTAGACCAGGTGGTGATAATCCTACTTCAGTCCAAGTTTTATTAACCGATGACATTTTAACTTCTATTATACATACTGTATCTGATTTTAATGGTAGAGATATATATGATTTAATAGGATATTTTATAGGTAGTGATTTTAAATCATCATTTACATATATATGTGATTTATTAGGTATTAGTTGTGATTTTAAGCCTATTAAAAAAGAAAAATCTTATTCATATGAGTTTTTAAATAACTTTTTGGGATATAAGCAATACAATAATGATTATTCACCAAGTTATATTTCAGAAAAAGAATTAATAGGCTTTATATACAAACCACATCGATTGTTTTTAGAAGAAGATATTAGCATTGAAAGTCAAATTAAATTTCAAATAATGTATGATATTAAAGATAGCAGGATTTGCTTTCCTATAAGAGATGAGAATGGCAATATTGTTTCAGTTAAAGGAAGAACTGTAATAGAAAATTATAAGGAATTGGGTATTCCTAAGTATATATATTATTATCCATTTGAAAATAGACATTATTTATATGGTTTGTATGAAAATTATTTTGATATATTGAGCAAAGGCGATGTAATAGTCTTTGAAGCTGAAAAATCAGTACAAAAAGCAGATAGCTATGGTATAAACAATTGTGTATCTATAGGAACTAAGTCAATTACTGATGAACAATTGTTGAAACTTCTAGAATTGAAAGTAGATATAGTTTTGGCGTTTGATAAGAATGTTTCACTTGAAGAAATAGAAAGACAAGCAAAAAAATTTGATAAACTTGCTAATGTATATGCAATATATGATAACTTAAATTTATTAGATGAAAAAGATGCGCCAATTGATAAAGGATATGACACTTTTATGAAGTTATATAGAAACAAAATTATAATTTAGAGGGTGATAGAAGTTAAGTCCACTCGCAAACCACTGTGGCTTGCCCTGTGGTAAGAGTGGACGGTCTTGACTTTTATTTTTGGTATTTTTCTCTTACTGCATTTTCAATAAGCCTATTAATTGGAATACCAGTATCCTTACTAATCCCTCTAATAATATTCATTAATTCTTCATCAATAGTAGTACTAATTTGTTCTCTATTAACTTTGTTTTTAGGTCTAGCCATTTTAAAACCTCCTTATAGTTTTATATATAAAAAACTTGAAATTTATAGTTTTATATAGTATAATTATATATAAGGAGGTGAGTTGTCAATGAATATCAGAGAAAAAGCTTATAAGTTCAGATTATGTCCTAATAAAGAGCAGAGAATATTAATTAATAAATCAGTAGGGTGTGCAAGATATGTTTACAACCATTTCTTGGCTAAGGCTAAAGAAAATGAATACCAATCATACTCTAAATTTTCTAAAGAATTAACTCAACTAAAGAAAGAAATAGAGTGGTTAAAAGAGCCAGATAAATTTAGTTTACAAAATGCACTTAAAGATTTAGACAGGGCTTTCAAGAATTTTTTTAGTAAAAAATATAGTTTTCCTAAGTTTAAATCTAAGAAGAATCCTAAAAATTCTTATCGTACTAATAAATTTACTAGAAAAAACGGAACTACCAATATTGAGATAAAAGATAATAAAATCAAATTGCCCAAATTAGGTTGGATTAAATTTAGAAAATCTAAAGAAGTTAAAGGTAAAATATTAAATGTTACAGTAACTAGAACTAATACAGATAAATATTACATTTCAATAACAGTTAAAGAAGAAATTGAAGAATTATCTAAAGTAGATAAGCAAGTAGGGATAGATTTAGGTCTTAAAGAATTTGCTATTATGTCAGATGGTGAGAAGATAGCTAATCCTAGAATATTAAAGCAATATGAGAAAAAAGTTGCTAAGTTAAATAGAAGTTTAGCTAGGAAAGAAAAAGGAAGTAATAATTGGTATAAAGCTAAAAAGAAATTAGCTAAGGCTCATGAAAAGGTAGCTAATATTAGATTGGATTTTCTTCATAAATTTTCAACTAAGCTAATTAAGGAAAACCAACTTATAGCAGTTGAAACTTTGAAAGTAAAGAATATGCTTAAAAATTCTAAGTTGGCTAAATCCATATCAGATGTATCTTGGAGTAAGTTTGTTGAATTACTAACTTATAAAGCGAAATGGTATGGTAGAGATTTAATGAAGATAGACACATTCTTTGCTAGTAGTCAACTATGTAGTAACTGTGGCTACAAGAATGAAAAAGTTAAAGATTTAAAGGTTAGAAAGTGGGAATGTCCTGAATGTAAATCAGTTTGGGACAGAGATATTAATGCAAGTATAAATATTTTAAACGAAGGATTAAAAATTAAGGCAAGTACCACTTAGGATATGTACCGTTGGACTAACGGGAAGTTACGCTTAGGAGATATGAGTAGTGGGTACACTCTCAGCCTAAGAATCCTCGGTGGCTTGCCCCGAGGAGGGTCAATAATTGTCTAGTAAGAAAATAATGATAGATGAAAACGGATTTGTAGATGTGAAAAATATGACATGGAGTTTTAGTAGACTTAATAGTTTTTATACTTGTCCTTACTGCTGGGCTATGAATTACATATTTAGAAGAGAAGATAGTATGCAAAATGCTTTTGCCCAGTATGGGACACTGTGTCATGAAATATTAGAAAAGTTTGCTAAAAATCAATTAATGATATGGGATTTGGTTGATGAATTTAAAAAAAGTTTTGAATTTATGATTACTAATGATTTTCCACCAAATAAATATGTTGATTTAAGAAACAGTTATTATAAGCAAGGAATTGATTATTTTATTAATTTCAATGGTTTTTCTAATTATGAAATTATTAGTGTTGAAGAAGAAGTTAAATTAAAAATTGAAGATTATGAATTTACAGGGTTTATTGACTTGGTTGTAAGAGATAAAACGGATAATAAAATTATTGTAATAGATCATAAAAGTAAATCTTCTTTTAAAAATAAAGAAGAGCAAAAGGAATACGCTAGACAACTTTATTTATATAGTAGTTTTATAAAACAAAAATATAAAGAATATCCCAAGCAATTAAAATTTAACATGTTTAGAAAGAAAAAATGGGTAATTATTCCATTTAAATTAAAAGATTTAGAAGAAGCTAAAGAATGGATGTTAAAGACTATTGATAAGATTAGTAAAACAAAAGAATTTCCAGTAATAGAAGATGATTTTTTTGGTCAGTATTTATGTAATTTTCGACATGATGAAAACCATAAAAAAGGATATGTATTAAGAATATAAATAACAAAATTATAAAAGGTGGTGTAGGATTGAGGTACAATAATTATCATAGACATGACCATTATAGCAATATTAGAACACCAGATGTCATAGTTAAACCACAGAATTATATTGATAGGGCATTAGAACTTAGTCATACCACAGTTTTTACTACTAATCATGGTTGCAGTAGTAATGTATTTGAAATGTATGATTTATGTAAAAAAAATGGATTAAAATGCATATATGGTATGGAAATGTATTATGTGGATAATAGATTTAAAAAAGATAAAAATAATTACCATATTATTGTAATAGGACTTACTAAAAATGCTTATTACGAAATTAATAGAATATCGTCTGAAGCAAATAGAACAGGATTTTATTATTATCCACGTATTGATATGGAATTGTTATTATCTTTGCCCAAAGATGAAGTTGTTATTACTACAGCTTGTATAAATAATAGAATTTTTAAAACAGATGATGGTATAGAGTGTTTTTTAATTCCAGTAAAAAAACACTTTGGTAATAATTTTATGTTAGAAATACAATCACATAATCATCCAACTCAAATAGAATGGAACAAGCAAATATTAAAACTATCTAATAAATATGACATACCTATTATTCATGGAAATGATTCGCATTATATATATCCACAAGACAAAGAAGATAGGGATTTATTCTTAAAAGGCAAAGGGATGGATTATGGTGATGAGAATAATTTTATATTAGATTATCCTAATACAGAAATTATTTTTAAAAGATATGAAAAACAAGGAGTTTTAAGTAGGAAACAAGTTGAAACTGCTTTAAAAAATACTTTAATATTTGATAAAGCTGAAAATTTAAATTTCGATAAAAAATTTAAAATTCCAAGTTTATATCCCAATAAAGATAGCAATAAAATATTAAAAAAAATTTTAGCTAAAAAATGGCTTGAAGAAAAAGACAAGATACCTGAAGAAAAACACGAGCAATATAAAAAAGCTATTAAAACTGAAATGGATATTATCGAAAAAACAGGTATGGCAGATTATTTTATATTAAATGAAAAGATAGTAAAAAAAGCAAAAAAAGAATACGGTGGAATATTAACAAGGACAGGTCGTGGTTGTTTTACAAAAGATGCTTTAATAGTTACTAAAGAAGATTTAAAAACTATTGATAAAGTTAAAATTGGCGATGAAGTTATTGCAGATGATGGGAAATTTCATAAAGTAATAAATAAGTTTGAATATGATATAAATGAAGAATTAATTGAATTTGAATATCAATTACAAGGAAGTAGTAAAAAGAAATATAAAAATATTTGTACTAAAGATCATAAAATATTAGTTAAAAAAAATGGTAATATAATATATATACCAGCAAATAATTTGAAAGTGGGTGATTTACTATGTTCACCAAAAATTAAAATTAAAGATTATGATAACAACTTGTATATTGATTTACAAAAATATAATATATATAATTTTCAATATGATGATAAATATATTTATGAAGTTATACCTACAAACAAGGAATATAAATATAGTCCTAGATGGTTAGAAAAACACAGGATTATGAGTCATAGTTTAGCTAAAAAAATTATAAATGGTCATATTCCATCACGTGTAAGTGGTATAAAACAATTAAAAAGATTATTTAAAAACACGCCTTTTAAATCATTAGAAGATTATAGTAAATATTGTAAAAAACATGGATTTATTAGAAGAAAAATTAACAGATATATAAAAAAAGATTATTTATTTAATTTATTTATTGGTCTTTTATATGCAGACGGATGGACTAATCATGATACTGGCGTAGGACTGGCAATAAATAATAGTAAAGAAAATAGAAAATTTATATTTAATAAGTATGCTTTTGAAAAATTTGCACAAAGACTAGGTTTTGATAAAAAAGACTTATACTATCATGTAGCTAAAAATGGAAAAAATTTAACTCAAATATTTATTAATTCAAAGATTGTATGTAATTGGATTAAAACAGAATATTTTGTATCTAAGAAACATAGAAATAAAATTATAAATACTAATTTATTAAATCAAAGCAAGGATAATTTGCGATGGTTATACATAGGGTTGTTAAAATCTAATGGAAGTGTAAATAGAAAAACAAATAAATTGTCATTTGATAATACTTCATTATCACTAATAAATTTATTTAAGTTATTAAATAATATTTTAGGATATGAGCCTATGTCATTAGATATTAGATTAAGTCATAAAGATAAAAGAGGTTATACTAACAAAGAATCATATAAATTAAGAAGACCAATAAACAGAAAAAGAAATATTATTGAAAGTGATAATGAATATTATTATTTACCTATAACTAAAATTATAAAACATAAAAAGACAAAAACAAAAGTATATGATATATCTGTAGAAGGTAACCCAAGTTATATGATTAATAATATAATAGTACATAATTCGTCGGTATCTTTTTACATAAACAAATTATTAGGATTTACGGAGATAGATAGACTTGATGCAGAAGTACCTTTATATCCTACAAGATTTATGTCTGTTAGTAGAATCTTAGAAACACATAGTGCTGCTGACATAGATTACAACACGGCTGATCCAAAACCATTTATTAAAGCTAGTAAGGATATATTAGGTGAAGATGGTATATATTATATGGTTGCATATGGTACAATGAAAGAATCGGCTGCTTTTAGAAATTTGTGTCGAGCAAAAGGGTTGAAAATGAGTGAATATAATGATGTAGCAAAAAACTTAGAATTATATAAAGATAACTTTAAATGGAAAGATTTAATTAAACAATCAGAAAAATATGTCGGTGTAATTGATTCAATATCACCTTCACCTTGTAGCTTTCTTCTTTTGGATAAACCAATATCAAAAGAAATAGGGCTGATAAGAGTAGGTGATGAAATATGTTGTGCAATAGATGGTTATACAGCCGATGTATTTGGATATCTCAAAAATGATTTTCTTACAGTTAAAGTATGGAAAATTATTTCTGATACCTTTAAATTATTAGGAAAACCAATACCAGATATTAAAAGTTTAAAAGACTTAATAGATAATAAAGTATGGAAACTTTATGAAGATGGTATTACTGCTACATTAAATCAAGTGGATAGTGAATGGGCTACTGGTTTAGTTAAAAGGTATAAACCTAAATCAATTGCAGAACTATGTGCTTTTGTTGCATCAATAAGACCTGGCTTTGCTTCATTGTTAGATAATTTTTTAGATAGAAAACCATATACAACTGGTGTTAAAGAGTTAGACGAAATATTGAAAGATAGTTTTCATTATATGTTATATCAAGAATCAATTATGAAATATCTAACTTGGTTAGGAATAGAAGAAGATAAAACGTATGGGATAATCAAAAAAATAGCCAAGAAAAAGTTTACTCAAAAAGAATTAGAGGAATTAAAAACTAGATTAAGAAATAATTGGATTGATAGAATTGGTAACGAAAAAGGGTTTAAGAAAACTTGGGAAGTGATTGAAAATTCTGTTTTTTACGCGTTTAATGCCTCGCATAGCTTAAGTGTGGCATGGGATAGTGTATATGGGGCTTATTTAAAAGCTAATTATCCTTTACAGTATTATAAAGTTGTATTAGATAATTTTGAAAATGATACGGAAGAGACAGCCAAGATAATAAATGAATTAAAATATTTTAATATTAAATTAAAACCTATTAAGTTTAGATATTCAAGAGCTGAATATTCTTTTGATAAAATACAAAATGCTATTTATAAAAATTTATCATCAGTCAAATACATGAATCGTAAGGTAGCCGAAGAATTATATGAATTAGGTAAAAATCAGTATAATAATTTTGCAGAATTATTAAAAGATATAAATGAAAAAACTTCAGTTAATTCAAAACAATTAGACATATTAATTAAGTTAGACTTTTTTTCAGAGTTTGGCAAGTCTAGAAAGTTACTTAATTTTGTAAAATATTTTAATTTAATAAATAATGTAAAAGTTGTTAACAAACAAAAAATAGAAGAAAAATGGTTATATAGTATTATTAAAAATAATTCACGAGAAACTAAATCACAATTTAGAGATTTAGATAATAACAAAATATTAGAGCTTATATGGAATGGATTACCTAATAAAGACTTGTCATTACTTGAAAAAATACAAACTGAAAAAGAATACTTAGGTTATATAAATTATATTAACCCTAATTTAGATAAAAAATATGTGCTAATAACTAATTTGAACACTAGATATACTCCTATATTAGATGTTTATTGTTTAAATAATGGTAAAACAGGAACGGTTAAGATTAGCAAGAAAAATTTTAGTTATAAACATATTAAAGAAGGTACAGTACTATATATTAATTCAATGAAAAGAAAACATGGATGGAAAAAAGTTGGTGAATATAAAAATGGCAAACCTAAATTCGAACCAGACCATACAAAACAAGAGTGGTGGATAACTAATTATTCAATAGTACATAATGTAGAAAGTATTATTGAGGAGGTAGCTAATGATTGAAAAATTTAATTATACAGATAAAGAGATTAGTGAAGTTTTAAAGAGTATAAAAATTCTAATAGATACTAGAGAAAAAAATAATAAACATATTTTAAATTTCTTCGATAATAAAAATATAAAATATAAATTAAAAAAATTAAATCAAGGTGATTATAGTTTTTATATTCCTAAAAATGGAGAGTTAAATATACTACGTGATTTATACTTTGATAAAGAGATTTGCATAGAAAGAAAAAATTCTACAGATGAATTAATAAGTAATTTTGCTCAAGATAGAAATAGAATTGAATCAGAGTTTATTAGAAATAAAGGTAAAATGATTTTAATGATAGAAGATGAAGGTTTTTATAGAAAAATATGTAATGGAATATATAAAAGTAAGTATAGCAAACAATCAGCATTAGGAAGTTATCACTCATTTGTTGATAGATATGATCTATTTCCTGCATTTATTGACAAAGAATACTCAGCATTGTTTATATATATGACATTTTATTATTATCTTAGAAATTTTTTAAAACATTAACCTAATTAACGACAGAAGTCGCCCACTTCTATAAGTGGGGGTAGTTCACAACATTAATAACAAAAATATAAAAAAATAATTGACAAATCATAAAATTATGGTAAAATAGTAAGTAGATATGGAGTTAATCTCCATATCTACAAATAATAAATAACAAAAATATAAGAAAGGAGATGGCGGAATCTCGAAAAAATTAGGAATTAATAGTAAATGGGGGTGTTTTAAAAAAAATAAAAAATGAAACCTAGTATTTTCAAGGGTTACAGGGGTTAAAAATTCCAATAAAATGTGGATTTTATTGGAATTGTCATAATAATAAAAATATAATATATAGGAGGCAGTATATGATAATTAACAATGAAGTTTCTAAACAAATATGGGCTGATAGATATAAAAAAGGTAATGAAGCCATAGAAGATAATTTAAAAAGAGTAGCAAAATTCTGTTCTAATAATAAGTGGGAAGAAGAAGAATTTTATAAAGTAATGAGCAAAGGATTGTTCTTTCCAGCAGGAAGAACAATGTCTAACGCAGGAATAGGGAAAGAGTTAACATTAAATAATTGTTTTACTTTAAACTTTGTTGAAGATAGTATAGATGATATATTTGACAAAGTAAAAATGGCAGCCAAAACACACCAAAGAGGTGGAGGTACAGGTTTTGAATTTTCAATGATAAGACCTAATGGAACACCTACATCAAATGATGCTATAGCAAGTGGCGTTGTAAGTTTTTTACATGTATTTGATGCACAAACAGCAACAATCAATCAGGGTTCAAGAAGAGGAGCAAATATGGGTGTTTTATCAGTATATCATCCAGACATAATAGAATATATAAATGCAAAATCTTATGATGAAGGCAAGTTAGTCCATTTTAATCTTTCTGTTATGGTAGATGATGATTTTATGAAAGCAGTAGAAAACGATGAAGAAATTTATTTGCATTATCCAATTTATAATCCTGATGGAACAATGATTAAAGATGAAAGTAAATGGACTCATAAAAAGAAAATCAAAGCCAAAGAATTATGGGATTTAATAATTAGAAAAGCATATGATAATGGTGAGCCAGGTATTTTGTTTTATGAAAATATGAATAAAGACAACAATATTTGGTATATAGAAAAAATTGTAAATACGAATCCATGTGGTGAATACCTATCAGGGGTGTTATCAGACAAAGTATTTGTAAATGAAGATGGAATTTTAGTTGAAAAGCAAATTAACCCAACAGAATATAAAGGTGCTTGTAATTTAGGAAGTTTATTTATACATAATTTGGTCAAAAATCCATTTACTAAAGAAGCGTATATAGATTATATTGAATTAAAAAATACCATTAAAGTGGCGGTTAGATTTTTAGATAACATTGTAGATAAAAATAAATTTCCATTAAAAGATTATGAAAATTATCAAAAAGCATTAAGAACTATTGGTTTAGGAATTACTGGTCTAGCAAGTGCTATGGCAATGCTAAATATTAAATATGGCAATAAAGAAAGTATTAAATTTACAGATGAAATAATGAATTTTATTGTTAAAGAAGCATATAAAAGTTCAATACAATTAGCTAAAGAAAAAGGATGTTTTCCATTTTTAAATAGAAAAAAATTCGTGCAAAGTAATTTTATTCAGAAACATATAAAAAAAGATAAAGAATGGCAACAAATAGCCGAAGATATAATTAAATATGGTATAAGAAACGCAAGACTTATAAGTGTAGCTCCAACAGGAACATTATCTTTAACATTTGGAAACAATTGTTCTTCTGGATTAGAACCAATTTTTTCATTAGAATACGAGAGAAAAGTAAAAATAGGCGGGCAAGATGAAAAAAACGCAAAGATAATTAAAATGCGTGATTATGCTTATGAAAAATGGTTAAAAAATAAAGAAAACAATATTGTATCCAAAGATATATTTGTTACTGCCATGGATTTGAGCGTAAAAGAACACCTAGAAACATTAAAAACAGTAGCTTTTCATGTAGATATGAGTGTTAGCAAAACTATAAATATACCAAATGAATATTCTTTTGAGAGGGCAAAAGATGTTTATATGTATGCATGGAAAAATGGTATAAAAGGTTGTACTATATTTAGACCAAACCCAATAAGACAAGGCGTATTATTAACTAAAAGCAAGAATGAAAAAGAATTACCTAAAGATAAAAAACATACTGAAATACCAAGAGGAATTATTTATCAAGTTGATGATGATTTAATAGGAAAAAAAGCCAAAATAATGACAGGATGTGGCAGCTTGCATATCCAAGCATGGTTTGATTCGATTACAGGTGATATGTTAGAAGTGTTTTTGGCTAAAGGTTCAGACGGTGGTTGTAATTCTTACATGATTGGCTTATCAAGAACGATTAGTTTAAGTTTAAGAGGAGGAGTGCCTTTAGAAGCTGTAATTGACCAACTTAATTCAGTGCCTTCTTGTCCATCATATGCAATTAGAACAGTTACTAAGAAAGATACAAGCAAAGGCAATAGTTGTCCAGTAGCAATAGGCAATATATTATTGAAATTGCAAGAAGAAGTAAAATATGAATTAGGTATTGATGATGAAAGTTCACAAAATGCAAAAGATTATAGTATGAAAACAATAAATTTAAGCAAAGAAGAAGAAAAATATTTAAATAAACATGGCGAAATACCATTTGCTATGAAATATAATAAATGCCCAATATGTAACGAGCATATAAATCATGTTGAAGGCTGTTTAACTTGTAAAAGTTGTGGTTGGACTAAATGCTAAATAACAAAATTATAATAAAAAGGGGAGATATATTTGGAAGAACTACAAATTAAAATAAAATACTTTGATGAAGAACTAGAAAAAATAAAAAAAATATCTGTAGGTGACTGGATTGATTTAAGAGCAGCAAAAACAATTGAACTTAAAAAAGATGAATTTAAACTTATACCATTAGGAATTGCAATGGAATTACCTAAAGGGTATGAAGCACATATAGTGCCAAGGTCAAGTACATTTAAGAAGTTTGGTGTAATTCAAACTAACCATCAAGGCGTTGTAGACGAATCATATAAAGGTGATAATGATCAATGGTTTTTCCCTGCTTATGCATTAAGGGATACCATAATTAATAAAAACGATAGAATATGTCAATTCAGAATAGTAGAAAAAATGCCCGAAATAGAATTTATAGAAGTTGAAAAACTAGGAAATGAAGATAGGGGTGGACATGGAAGTACAGGTGTTAAATAAAAAATAGAAGGGGTTTATCCCCTTCTAAATAATAAAAGTGTAATTTTATTGCAAAATCAAGTTCTGGAAGCGTTGAAAATACTAGGGTGTGGGAGGTGAGAAGATGGAAAAGTTTGACATTGGGAATATTACCTTAAAAATTAAATTTAATACTGAAGAATTACTTGATGAAATTAGAAACATTGCAGAAAATGAAGAAATATTTGATATTTATTTACGAGATAGTAATGAGCTTTGTATTTCAACTGAAGAAGATTTTTATATCTTTGACTTATTAGATTATGTCGCAATTGAAGATAAATAAAAAGTTGATTCTATTGAAAGTTAATAAATTAAATTATAAATTAGAAGGAGGTAAAATGAAAATTTTATAGCACAACAAAAATATAAAACATATGTTTTGATTAGAACTTGACAAACAAAATTATAAACAAGGAAGGTGGTATTATTAATTTTAAAGACTGGTATAAAAATAAATATTTTGAAACTGATTTAGGATACATAATTCATGGTGATTGTTTAGAAGTTATGGATGAATTAATACATAATGGTGCTAAATTTGATGCAATAATTACCGATATACCATATGGAACTACTGAATGCAAATGGGACACAATAATTCCTTTTGATGAAATGTGGAATAAATTAAAAAAAATTAGAAAAGATAATACACCTATAATATTATTTGGTAAGCAACCATTTACAAGTTATTTAAATATTAGTAATATTGATGAATTTAAATATGAAATTATATGGGAAAAAGATAAGGGAACGGATTTCGGAAATGCTAATAGGAAACCACTGAATATTCACGAAAATATATCTGTGTTTTATAAAAAACAACCTAAATACAACAAAATTAAAGATGAAGGCGAACCATACATAAGAAAAAACAAGAGAAACAATGGAAAAGAAGATTTAAATTTTAAAAGTGACAATAGTGGAACATGGATTAACAAAGGTGGTAGAACCCCAACAACTGTAAGAAAAATTAATAGATATAGCGCAGGAGGTAAAAAGCCTTTGCACCCAACACAAAAACCCATTGAATTGCTTGAGTGGTTAATTAAATCATATTCTAATAAAAATGATATTATTTTAGACTTTACAGCAGGTTCTATGACAACAGGTTTAGCAGCAGAACAACTAAATAGAAGATGGATTTGTATTGAAAAAGAAGAAAAATATTGTGAATTAGGGAAACAAAGATTTATTGAATCAACATAAAATAGATGTTTTAAACAGATTTTAAAAACAAAATTATAAATAAAGGAGATGGTATTATCGAAAAGTTAAGAGTATTTGAAGCATTTAGTGGTGTAGGGTCACAAAGGATGGCATTAAGAAATTTAAATATACCACATGAGGTGGTAGCCACAGCGGAGATAGATAAATATGCAGTCATATCATATGCAGCAATACATTGTGATTTAGAAAATGAATTAAAAAAAATTGGGATTAAATTAAAAAAGAATAAAATTGAAATACTATATGACAAAATTATGAGTAAATTAACCAAAAAAGGCTATCAGAAAGTTACTAAAAAAGATGTAGTTACATTACTATTAGCTGATAAATTAAGTAAAAATCTTGGAGATATAAGCAAGTTAACTATAGAACAAATTCCAAATCATGATTTATTTACATATAGCTTTCCATGTCAAGATATATCAATAGCAGGAAGACAAAGAGGTTTAGATGAAAATAGTGGAACAAGAAGTAGTTTATTGTGGGAATGTAGAAAAGTTATAAAAGGCAAAAAACCAAAGTATCTTCTCTTTGAAAATGTTAAGAATCTTGTAGGTGTTAAGCATAAAGAAAATTTTGATAAATGGTTAGAGTGGTTAGAAGAACAAGGATACAATAACTATTGGGAAGTTCTTAATGCTAAAGATTATGGAATTCCACAGAATCGAGAAAGGGTATTTGTAATTAGTATTAGAAAAGATGTTGATGATGGTAAATTTAGTTTTGAAGAGCCGAGAGAGTTAAAACTAAGATTAAAAGATTTACTTGAAGATGAAGTTGATGAGAATTTTTATTATTCAGAGGAAAGAACGAAAGATTTACTAAAAACACTTAATGAAAAAGGCTTGGGCAAAGAACTAAAACAAGAGTGTATAGAGAGAATAAATATTGAAGGTCATGATTATCTCAAAAGAGTATATAATCCTAATGGAATATCACCTACTGTAACTTCGTGTGGTGGTGGGAATACTGAACCTAAAATAGCACACTGCCCACAATCAAGAGAGTATAATGGATTTAAAGATGAATGTCCAACGTTAACTGCTAGAGATTATAAAGACCCAAAAACAGTATTAGAGAAAGTAGTATGTGAACAACGTACTGATGAAGGATTAAGATTTTTCAAAGGTGATTATTGTGGAACTATTAGGATTATTGATGCAGGTGGTGACAAAAGAGTTTTAGAGCCTAAAATTCAACAATTAAATAATCCCAAGCACTCACAACAAAGAATTTATAGCAAAGAAGGTATAGCACCTACATTATGTGCAGGGAACAAAGGTGGGGGTAAAGAAACTTGTAAACATCTGACTGATAATTATAGAATCAGAAAACTTACACCTAAAGAATGTTGGAGGTTAATGGGATTTAAAGATGAAGATTTTGAAAAAGCTGCTAAATTTAATAGTAATACACAATTATACAAACAAACAGGGAATTCCATATGTGTTAATGTGTTAGAATCAATATTTAAAAGTTTATTTTTACATAATAAATAAAAATATAAAATAATAAGTAAAATTTATTGAATTAATATACAAGAACATTTAAAATATACATAATATATACATT
>Ga0182240_100155_pt1 | contig 29568 bp, 30 predicted proteins | sample hydfrates4_PW_90_FD_145594 | JGI IMG/M metagenome (GOLD analysis project Ga0182240, IMG submission 145594) | Subsurface microbial communities from deep shales in Texas, USA - hydraulic fracturing test 4_PW_90 | ecosystem: Environmental > Aquatic > Deep subsurface > Shale gas/oil reservoir >...
TGTAAAAAAGCTCTTGCAATCATTAAACTTCTATAATCAAGTTAAATCAAGGTGCTAAAGTGAACTAACTGCTATTTGATGTTGCAAAATGACATTATTTGTCATGCCAATGCCTTTTGTGCAAAATGTAACACGGATTCAGGTCTTTACTATAAAAAGCAACGCTGAAAGGCTTGCCTCCCATAGTGACGAGCTGGCGTCATCCACGGAACAAGTGAATGCTTCGATGGAGGAAATTGCGGGAACAACTAACCAGCTGGCGGCTACTTCCAATGAGGAAGCGGAAAATGCAAAATATGCGGTACAGGATTCCGAACAGGTGCAACAGGTTGCCCTAGAGGGGAACCAAGCCGTAAAGGATACCGTGGAGAGAATGGATTCCATTGCCCGTGTTTCCAACGAAGCAGGTGCCGCTGTACAAAAATTAGGGGAACAGTCCAATAAGATAGGGGAAATAATAGATACCATAACCAACATAGCAGACCAGACCAACCTTTTGGCGCTGAATGCCGCCATTGAAGCGGCCAGAGCCGGTGAACACGGTAAGGGTTTCGCCGTTGTGGCCGAGGAGGTTCGTCAACTTGCGGAACAATCCAGTCAAGAGGCAAATCAAATTACCGGGTTAATCAAAGATATACAAAACGGAGTGGATAAAGCAATCAATGCCATGGACCGGGAAAGCAAGGAAATAAGTAAAGGCGTTGAAATTGCTAATAATGCCGGTTCCTCCCTGGAACAAATCCGGCTGGCAGTGGAGAAAAATACTCGTATGATGCAGGATATCGCGGCCGGTGCGGAACAGGCCAACCTGGGAACAAAACAGCTCTCTGATTCCCATGACCAAATTTCTTCAGCTGTTCAACAGGTATCCGGTTCCGCCCAAGAGCTTGCCGATATTGCCGGTGAACTACAAAAGGCTGTAGAGAAATTTGAAGTAAATTAAGCAATTAGTTCGATCCCCCGCGGGTATCCCTGTTGCATTAGATTTTATCTTCACTGGAAACAAATTATATTAAATAATCTAAGATATTTTATTTGTGAATCCGGCAAACGGGCAATATCCTGCTTGTTGCCGGAAAATGGGGGATGGATAAAAAATGACCAGCGAAGCTAAACTGATAAAGCTAATTGAACAATCATTGAATGACAAGAAGACCGGTATAAAAACCGAACCTAGTGATAATACGATTGATGGTTCCGAAGCCCTGGAGATAAAAAAAGAGAATATAAAAATTAAAGACTATCCAGGATCCGGTAAAGAAAGTGTTCCTCGAAAACAGTTACCAGATCTTGGAGTGATCTCGGTAAAAAACAATCATGTTTATGTGGAGGCCATTCCCGGGCAGCACAACCTTCCCACTATACAACCCACTAAGAATGTTGATCTTTACATAAACGGGGAAATAGTAATAACTAAAAGAAAAATTTCCTCAAAGGATTATATATGGGTTAAACCCCAATCTACAGTAAAACCTTTAAAGACAGAGATAAAAATAGCGGATAACGGTTCGTATGCCAATTTGCACGTAACCTTACAAACAACAATTACTTACCTTCTAGAAGATCAACCGCCGCGACACAATTTAATATTGGCCACTTCGGTCAAAAAAGAACATTCATTTCCCCTTTCCATGAACGAAATTTTAGAGATAATTAAAAAAAATGGAATCTTGCACGGTATAAATTATCCGGTTATTCAAAGCCTGATATCAAATCCTAAAAACGGTACCTACAGGATCGCCGAGGGGATTCCCCCCAAGGATCCCATAGATGATACCGTTGTAGTACTCTTCGATGAAAAGCCCATTAAAAAGGTTAAAACCGATGCGGATAAAATCGACTTTTACAATATAAGCCGTATTCCCTCTGTGGAGGAAAACACTTTACTGGCCGTTAAAAAGGAGGGGAAACCAGGGCAACCGGGAATGTCGGTAACCGGGGAGATGGTTTTACCCCGGGAACCTAAAAAAATACAATTAAACGCCGGCAAGGGAGTGCGGGTGGAAAACAACACTGTTTTTGCCACTAAACCCGGGCGCCCCGTGGTAAAGAGAATAGGAACCACCTATATTTTTTATATTGACCAACACCTGGTGCACTATAAAGATATTGACATTTCGGTGGGAAACCAGAATTTTAGTGGTAATATTACTGTATACGGCAACGTCCTGGATGGTATGAGCATAAGAGCAGGCGGAAACGTTCAAATATCCGGATATGTAAACAGGGCCAGTATAGTAGCTCTAGAATCCATCCAAGCAAGCAAATGTATTGGTTCCTCCATCCAGGCAGGCGGTGAGAGCTTTTATCTTGAGAATTGTTACTTTACACTAAAGGAACTGCACTCAAGTTTAATCAATCTTTATGGTAGCCTGGAAATAATAATTAAGAGCCCACAGTTTAAAAATTATGAAACGCAATTGGGATTGATTGTTTTACTTTTAATCGAAAAAAAGTTTCCCTCTATTCCTAAACTTCTAAAGGAAGTAATTAAGTCTTTGGAAATGACCCCCGTTGAGCTGCCGAACGAAATTATTTATCTCATGGAGATGATAAAGGAAAACATCCCCCCCAGAAACTTGACTCTGGATAAATTACAAGTTCTTATCAATCAAATGCAGTTTGCAGAAGAATTTTTCGGACAAATGCAGGGTTTTTGTGGAGATGTAGATATAGGTTATGTTTTTAATTCTTCCGTTTCCGCAAGTGGTGATGTCCAGATATCCGGACAAGGGAGTTTTGGTTCCCGTATCACATCAGGCGGAAACGTTTACATTTCCGGTGTTCTCCGGGGCGGAGAGGTAAGAGCCCAAGGGGATATAATTGTTCACGAAGCCGGTTCAGAGCTAGGTACAAAGACATTTTTAAAAAGTATTAACGGTAAAATAATTATTCAGAAAAGAGTCTTTGACGGTGTTATTGTCAGTATAGGCAACCGCACCACCAGGGTTGTGGAACCCGCGGGAAGATCAGAATTTGTACTTACAGATGAAGAAATAAAGGTTAAATCAGCATGGAAAACTCCAACCAAAAATTAATATACGGTATGTAGTATAAGCAAAGAGAAAGGTTCCGGCACAGCAAAATGTGCCGGAACCTTTCTCTTTGATCTTTACAATGAAACTTGCTGAAGCATGACGAATGCGCCATAACTGTTCGACATAATCATTTGGCCCTTTGCTTTATTTCCTGCAGCCCATCGACAAATCACGAAGGACATATCTGAATTAAATATGTTAATATACCGAAACAAGTAACATAAAAAACAAATATTAACAGCGAGGTCATTATGTTGTATGCAAACTGCATTCTGCAGAGCCTAAGAATAAAAACAAAGGAAACTTGCGCAATAAAATTCCTGAATTACAAGATGCACTTAACGGCCGACTACGGCAACATCATCGTGAGATGATTAGGTTTTGCTGGGAGCACATCGAATATTTAGAGCGACAGCTTGCTAATTTGGAAGCTCGTATTGATCAAGCATTAGCCCCCTATCAAGAAGAAGTTAAATTATTAAAATCATTATCAATCATTAAAGATGATACTGCTGCAATTATTATCTCAGAGTTAGGTCCCAACATGGATGTATTCCCGTCAGAAAAACATATTTCATCGTGGGCAGGTCTTAGTCCAGGCAACAATGAAAGTGCCGGCAAAAAAAAAGTAGTAAAACCATTTATGGAAACAGGGCTTTAAAAAATGCATTAATTCAATGTGCCTGGGCTGCATCTAGAAAACGGGGAACCAGATTGAATGCCTTGTTCTGGCGTATCACCAGAAAACATGGTAAGAAAAAAGCTGCTGTTGCCACTGCCCATGAGATCCTGATCATTGTCTATTACATGTTAAGTCGTAAAATGCCTTACAATGAACTTGGCGACGATTACTTCAAAGAGAAGCAAGCAAAAAGTCCTGAAGAAGCAGCAATTAAACTTCTTACAAAGAAAGGGTACGTTATTAATCTTCCTGACGGAAAACTAGCTTAAGCCCAGTCCGTTTTGAATGCACATACTTACTATACTATGAATGTGCTATATAAGCCCTTATAAGAGGCCCGGGCATCCTATTGCCATTTTTATATCTCTTTCTAAAATCCAACGCACGAAGGATTGGCATTCATAGTTATTGATTGAGTTTTAAAGGCGGATTTTTCTAATTAAAGAATAATGTAAACAGAAAAGATATCCTTACTTACAGGTACATATTTATAGCCCTCTTGATTGCCATACCCGGGGAAATGTGTTTCACGGTCTTTAAGACCATTGATTCCTTTTATATGGCCTGGGGACATATCTTAAAGATAGCTTATTACTATTACCTCTTCCGTGGTATCTTTGTAAGTGCAGTCAGTTACCCGTATGAAAAACTGGAGGTTGCCGGGGCCTACATGAACAGAATCCTCAAAGCGTTACCAGTGGGGGTCATGACCTTTGACAACAACCTCAGGGTTTCCTATGCCAACCAGAAGACCTGTGAACTACTTGGATCCGTTAACGAGGAGCTGGTTGAATTATCCTCCGACCAGGTATTTGAAATATATAATAGAAGTGAATCACAGGGGGAAGCACTGGTAAACAAGGTCGCAAGGACGGCGAAACCTATAAAAAACAAAATAATTCTTTTAAAAAACCTATCCACAGGCGCTAAAACCAAAATAAAAGCGGATGTTGAGAAGCTGGGAGAATGGGGATACATTTATTTGATGAGTGAAGCACGGCAGGAGCAAGAGCTGCAGAACCTGCAACTGCAAACAAAAACAATTCTCAATGCTGTGGGTACAATGGTTGCAATAACTGACAGGCGGAATAACATTATTATGTGCAACGAAACATTCGCCGGGACAATGGAAATGGATTTTTGTGATATTAAGGGTGTGAATCTGGAAGAGTTATACAAAAAGCTCCAATTCAGTACGAAAAAGCTTCCCGTAGATTCCAGGGGCAAGCATAACGAGGCATATGAGGTCGATCTGATAACTCCCCGGGGCAACAAAAAAATAATTCACTTTTATCCGGCCGCTATTTATAACGTGGACGGTGATAATATAGGCAGCATTATTGTTGCTTCCGACCTAACGCAAATAAAGGAAGAACAACAACGATTGTACCAACAGGAAAAACTGGCATCTCTGGGACAAATGGCTGCGGGAATTGTGCATGAAATAAAAAATCCCTTGACCAGCATAAAAGGATTCAGCCAATTATGCACCGCCAAGGCACAGGATGACCGGATAAAGAAATATGCCTTAATGATTGAAGATGCCGCCAACCAAGCCAATAAAATTGCAAGTGACTTTTTGTCCTTTGCAAGACCGTCTCTTCCTGATTTGCAAAAAACTTCATTAAATAAAATAATTGATTCAATGCGCGTAATGATAGAGAGCTTATCTTCCGACGTAGAGATAAAATACATCCTTACTGAAAGGGATTATAATATAATGGCTGATGAAAGCCAGCTTAAACAAGTTATATTAAATATTGTTAAGAATTGCATAGAAGCCATGGAAGGGTGTTTAAAACCCCAATTGACCATTCATACAGGCCTGAATGAAATTCACCGGCAAGTATTCCTAAAAATAACCGATAACGGTATCGGCATGACAATAGAGGAACAGCTAAAAGCAGGCACCCCCTTCTTTACCACAAAGGATAAGGGTACGGGTCTTGGTTTAAGTATTTGCTATCAAATAATAAGGACTCATTACGGCAGCATCGATATAAAAAGCAGGCCCAAGCAAGGAACTTCTTTTGTCATATCCCTCCCGTGGAAGCAGGCAGCCGGTAAGCAATGGATGATGCCCGGATAATACAAATCCGGGCATTTTTATAATTCAAACAAAAAAACCCCGGTTAATACAACCGGGGTTTTTCCTGGTGGGCGGGGAGAGAATTGAACTCTCGACCTCTTGCGTGTCAAGCAAGCGTTCTCCCACTGAACTACCCGCCCGAATGGCCACGTATTTTATTATGCAACAAATTCGGGCGAAAGTCAAGTATGGAAATTTTCCGTAAATATGCTTACTATCGCCATATTCTTACCGGCCACCAGGGTTTGCGAACACTTTCCGTAGCCACCAAATCTGTCCTTCCCAGTTCACCCTGCTCCGTTTCAAATATCACTCTACCCACTACGTCTCCCTTTTTCACCGGAGCCACCGTATTAAACGCAACTATTCTTCCCTTTACTTCGGGTGGTTCCCGGGTGTCTAAATACACCGAAATTTCCTCCCTTGCCGCCACGGGAACTGTGGATTTTACACCTTCCTTTACGGCAATACCGGGAAATGCTTGTCCCTTTTCACAAAGTATATACGGTTTTGTGTTATTAAAACCATAATCAAGCAGTTCCACGGCATCGCTGTACCGCTTTGAGCTGTGTAAGACAACGGCGGCCAACCGGCGCCCGTCCCTGGTGGCAGAGGCTATTAGACACTTCCCCGCCCTTATGGCCGTACCGGTTTTTACCCCGTCTATACCCGGGTATTCTTGATTTGCCAATAGCCTGTTGGTATTCTTTATTTTCTTTTCTTTAACCGGGTCATACCAGGCAATTGTAATCTCCCGGGTTTTTACCAGGCGGTTAAAATCTTCATTTTGCAAAGCGTATCTTGTAATCACCGCCAGGTCCCTGGCCGTACTATAATGGTTTGGACTGCTGTAACCATTTGTGTTGGAAAAGTGGGAATCAAATGCCCCCAGGGCCATTGCTTTTTTATTCATTAAATGAATGAAGTTGTCGTGGGTTAAAGCAATATGCTCGGCAATAGCCACCGTTGAATCATTGGCGGAGTGTAGTAATGCCGCCTCCAGAAGATTTCCCAGGGTTATTTGGTCACCGGCACGAAGACCGATGGTGGAACCGGTGCTTACAGCTCCGGCCTTTTGGCTCACTGTAACAACCTCGCCCAAATGCCCGTATTCCAAGGCTATAATCCCGGTTAATATCTTGGTTAAGCTGGCGGGGGAACGCCGCTTGGAACCATTTTTGTCATATAGTATTTGCCCGGTGGAAACATCCATCAATATTGCCGCATCAGCGGTAATTACGGGCGTCGCCCCACAAAAACCGGGGTATATCATACCGATTGCAAGAAAGAAAAGCAAACCAATTGCCGTCTTTTTATATAAATGCAAGTATGTATTCACGCCTTTCTTTGATTTAAACCCGCTTTCTTTATTATGTAAAAATGATGCCGTTAAAATCCCGGAAAATATTTCACCCCTGACTAAATTTTTGTCAGGGGTGATTTCACTAATCATTATTCTCTTCCTGTTTATTTTTTCGGCGCCATAAATAATAAATAAGGATAACTGACAGTCCTAAAAAGAAAAGACCCACTAATATGGAATAGGACTGCATATTTTCCCACTTAGCACCCAGGAACATCCCGGCGGATAAAAAGGTGGAACTCCATATTGCCGTCCCTATAAAGGAGAGGACGGCAAAAGAAAGCCAGGGCATCCCCGCCATTCCCGCCACGTAAGCACTCAAGGGCCTAACACCGGAAATAAAACGGCCAAATATAAGCACGACTACACGACGGCTGCTAAACCATTCTTCCACTTTTTCCATTTTTTCCTCATCCAGGCCGCCATATTTACCATATTTTAACACAAAGGGCCGGCCCAAACTGGCCCCCAAAAAATAGGCCAGCATAGATCCCAACCAGGAAAACCCTAAAGCGGCAACCAATGTGGGAGTGAATTCCAAAACACCGCGCCAAACCATAAAACCGGCAAAACCAAGGGCTATTTCCCCGGGAAAGGGTAAACCGATAAATTCCATTAACATTCCGAGCCCAAGCCCTATGTATCCAAAGCTGCTGATTAGATTCACTGCAATATCTTTAAAATTCACTTTATTCACCTATTCATAAAACGTCAACTGTTATGGTTTACGACGCCGCCTCCACCAATAAAACGCTAAAAGAAGTAAACCGGCTATGACCACGACATCCATCCGGTGGAACCAGGGTTTTAAAGCATCCCAGTGCTGCCCCATTTTAACCCCCAGGTATACCAGCAAGATGGACCAAGGCAGCGAACCCAGGAAGCTGTAGATAATAAAACGCCATATATTCATACCGGCAATGCCTGCAGGCAGGGAAATAAAAGTGCGTATTACAGGCATTAGTCTAGTAAAGAATACAGTGGCCTCACCATAACGGTCAAACCATCTTTCGGCCAAGGAAAAATGCTTTTCCGATATTCCCACGTACCGCCCATACTTCCGCAGAAAGGGACGGCCTCCCAGTAAACCGATATAATAAGATACAATGGAGCCGCCCAGCCCGCCAAGGGTTCCCGCCATTACTGCACCCCAGAAGGTAAGCCTGCCGGTAGAGACCAGGTAACCACCGAAGGGCAGTATAATTTCACTCGGCAATGGTATGTTGGCACTTTCTATGGCCATACCGATGGCCAATCCCCAATAGCCCAGGGCTGAAATAAACTCCGTAACCCGGGCGGCCAATATTTCCATTATACTATTAAATAACTCAATCAAGAGTGATCCCCCGTTTGAAGATCAAGTAAAACTTCTCCCACCTTAATACCGGGGGAGAAGCCAATAATAACCGTTTTTAAATTGTTTTATTTACTTTCGCTTAGAAAGATAATGAGACAAAAATGATACATTATTGCCAACTCTACATAGCTTATCAGATTTACCACAGGTGGAATATCTCTCATCAAAATCTTTTAATCCCAAAATCTTACATATGGAACGGTATTTCCCGGAAATCGTGGAGGGCGATATACCGTATCTTTCAGCCAGAGAAGATTGATTTTCCCTGTAATCCCTTTCCAACCTTGAAAGCGCATATATTATTGCCGCCACCCAAGCTTCAGGTTTGCGGAATGAAGGTCTTTCCAAAGAGGAATAATCATACCACAGGCGTAATGCATTGCTCACCTGACGGTAGTTATACCTAAAGGAATAGAGCTCTTCGGCCACTTCCTGCGCCACACGGCGGTAACGAACTTCCCGCCATGGAAAATCCTCAGGTGATGCGCAATTTTCGTCAATGTCGATGGCCTGTAATAAATTTTCCAGCTGCGCCTCGGCATTACCCTCCTCGGGCAAATCCATCCCGGAATCAACTGTAATTTGCATAATAATGCTATTTACCACATGACTGCGTTCCCTAAGGTAAAGATTCCAATCCTCATGGTAATTGTGACTGTCCCAAAACCGGCAGGCATCAGCAAACAACTTCTTCAATAATATATTCTTACAACTCCCGGGTAAGGCCAGCCCGCTGGTGGAAAATTCATTTTCTTCTCCCACCGGTAATACACGCATGTAAAGAATAAAACCGGGACTTATTTCCCTGACCGCATTAACATCCGATACAACAACCCGGTTATGCATCAGAATATCCTCCAGGAAAAGTTGGCCGGGGAAAACAGCCTTAACTTCATAAAGACTGTTGGCTGCCCGCGACCAATCTGTTAAAAGGGACTTTTCATCTCCAGTCAAGGATGTGGACCCTTTGAATTTATCGATAATCCTCTCTCCATCCGGAAGCCTAAAGTCAAAAATGAACCATTCAAAACAGCGCTCCATCAGGAAATCATCATCGAAATCATTGATACTTACATCTAGATGACGGAAATAAAGTTCCTGGGCGCGGGCAGCGTCCTTGCTGTATTCAAATCTGCCCACGTAATCCCCCAACAGCCGGCGTAAATTCTGTCCCACCTTGCGCAAACGCACCTGGGTTAAGGAAACAACATTTGAGATTTTTCCACAACAGTCTTCGTATACTTTCCCACTGCCACAGGGACATGGTATGCCTTTTTTCACCAATACCTCCACCTCCCCACTGCGGGGATACTATATTATATTATTCCACGTATCAGAATGTTTTCCTGCAATTCCACTTTTCCGCACCTTCACTGTGACGAGGTTATCCGTAAGCGATCCTGGCCTTTAGTAATCTCAAGTTTGAGTAATTCAAGTACATTTATATCTATATAGTTTAATCCATTTTTCTTTTGAACAGGTTTGGGTAAATCTTTTTGTTCCTTATTCAGTAATACTTTGCCACTTGCGGGATATACCTCCAAAGTATCGCCAAAACCGGTAATTGTGATACATTCCTCACCGGGGAATACCTCATACCCCAGCGCTTCCAGGGAAAACCTCAGGGGTATATATATTGTGTCCTCTACCGTAAAGGGTTTTAACCAGTACTCAATTTCCCGGTTATCAACTTTTATTATGTTTTCCTTTAAAAAATATTCCAGTTTTGCAGGTTCCGGGTTAAATATTTGTAATGCAGCCGCTATTTGCAACTGAGGAACAATAACCTGCCGGTCCGGGATTAATCCCGTACCGTTGATATCACTGCCGGAGGGTGTATAATACCGGTGGGTGGTGACCTTTAATGCACCGCCATTAGATAAAGGAATTACCGTTTGCATAACCCCTTTGCCATAAGTTTGAGTTCCCACCAGCACCGCACGACCATAATCCCGCAGGGCAGCGGCCATGACCTCGGTGGCGCTGGCCGAATGCTCGTTAACCAAAATCGCAACACTTATGGCTGAAGCCACCGGCTGCCCCGAAGTTACGTGGCTTTCAGTTTCTTCGTCCCTGTTCACAATGGATACCACCTTGCTCCCTGGAGGAAGAAACCGGGAAACCAGTTCCACCGCCGCCTGTAAATACCCACCACCGTTATTACGCAAATCAAGCACAAGGGATTTAATATTTTTGTCAAGTAAGCTATTAAGTGCTTTATCAAATTCCTCCGGGGTTTCAGCACCGAAAGAGCTAATGCGAATATAACCGGTTTGGTGGTTTACCACCTGGAAATCCACGGTGGGCATGTTTATATGTCCCCGTACCACGGTTAGTTTTAATTGCCCCTTGTTTTGACGTTCCACAGTTAAGTTTATTTCTGATCCCTCGGGACCACGTATAATACTGACAACTTCTACCAAATCCATTTCCTTAAGGCTGACGCCGTCCACTTCCATGATGAGATCCCCGGCCTGAACACCGGCCTTTTCCGCCGGGGAAGAGGTTATCACCCTTACCACCACCGGATAACTATCACCGGGTTGCAACTCCACCCCTATACCGAATAAATCATTATCCAGGGTATTTGCAAATTCCTCCAATTCACTGGGGCTGAAATATTCGGTATAGGGATCATCCAACGTTTCCAGCATACCCTCTATGGCGCCGTTTGTCAGGCCGTCGGGTCCAGGTTTTTCCAAATGATAGTGATTCAGGCGGTCCATTATTTCCTTAAGCAATAAAACTCTGTCAACACTGGAATCACCTGCACCGGCCACCTGCCCCCCGGTTAACAATAAACTAACTAATAAAATAACGAACAGGACACGCCTGAACAAAGATATCACTCCCACTTTAGTTTTAGCTATTTAGCAGTTATATCCAGTTAATTCTAGTTTAACAACCGAAGTCCTGCCGCCACCGGATACTTAATTGCAGGTATTTTAGCCCACTGCGGTGAAATACTAGAAAATATATTTTCAAGAAAGGTGCCGGTTATGTCCAGAAAAACAATGCTGGTAATTGACGGAAACAGCTTAGCCCACAGGGCATTTCATGCCATTCCCCTTCTTTCCAACAGCGAAGGGATCATAACTAACGCCGCCTACGGATTCACAACAATGCTATTTAAAATATTGCAAGAGCGAAAACCAGAGCTGGTGGCTGTGGCCTTTGACAAAGGGAAAATAACCTTCAGACACAGCCAGTATTCGGATTATAAAATGCATAGAAAAGCCACACCTGATGAACTCAGGCCACAGTTTCCCTTACTAAAGGACATACTGAAGGCAATGCGAATCCGTATTTTTGAAGTGGAAAATTATGAGGCGGATGACATTATAGGAGCCATATCCGCGCAAGCCGAAAAAAAGGGTTATAAATGCCTGATTGTTACCGGCGACCGCGATGCCCTGCAGCTTGTCTCTCCTAACACCACGGTTTTACATACAAAAAAGGGAATTAGCCAACTGGAAGAATATGATGTTGAAAGCGTAAGGGATAAATTTGGGGTTACTCCACAATATTTCGCCGATTTGAAGGGATTAATGGGGGATTCATCCGACAATATTCCGGGTGTACCGGGGATCGGGCAAAAAACCGCCGCTAAATTACTACAGGAATATAAAAGCATGGAAGAACTCCTGCGTAACAGAGAAAAATTGCCTGCCCGCTGGCGTAATAAATTGGATGAATTTGAGGATCAGGCGCTGCTGTCCAAGCAGCTGGCCACCATAATGCGGGAAATTCCCTTGGAGATCGATATTGAGGAATGCCTCTGGAAAGGCCCTGATTATCCACAGTTATTACAAATTTTCAGTCGCCTGGAATTCAAATCCCTGATTAAAAATATTATCGAAGAAATGGATGAGCAACCGGCAAAGGATGAAGGAGTAGAACCCGAAGACTTTCAAACCTATAAGCCCGAGTACGCTGTCATAAATAACGAGGAAGAACTCCTCCGGCTAAAGGAAAAGGTGCAAAAAACAGGCGAGCTGTCCGTGGCCATGCAGGAGCAGGATAAAGAGAAATTAATTTCCGTAGCTATGACAATCGCCCCGGGAGAAACCTATTACATTCCCGTAAATGACCGGGAGCTTCCCCGGACATTAAAGGAATTATTTAGTGATCCCGCTATAAAAAAATACTGTCATGACGGAAAAAAGGCAACCAGGGTGCTTCACTTTTTAGGAGTGCATTTTACAGGAATTGCCTTCGATACCATGGTGGCCGCTTATCTACTGAACCCCGGCTACACCGGGTTGGACTTAAACGATCTGGCACTACAGCACCTAAATATTGTGCTGCCCTCCAGGGAAAGGGAACATACCACGGCGGCAGCTGAAAGTATTTATAAGCTGGTAAAAGTGCTAAAGGAAAAACTGAAAGAAAATGATTTATCGGAACTTTATGATCAAGTGGAGCTTCCCCTTATTTCCATACTGGCACAAATGGAAATAGACGGTGTTGCCGTGGATATACAAAAACTTCAGGCAATGTCGGCTGAAATTAAAGAACAAATTGAAAACATTGCCTCCGATATATATTCTATGGCCGGGGAAAAATTCAATATAAATTCTACACAGCAACTTGGTCAAATACTTTTTGAAAAATTGCAGTTACCAGTGATTAAACGCACAAAAACCGGGTTTTCCACCGATGCCAGGGTATTGGAGGAACTGGCGGGAAGCCACCCCATTATAGAAAAGATTATAGCCCATCGCCAGCTGGTTAAATTAAAGTCAACATACATTGACGGTTTGACTCACCTGGTCAACCCCAAAACGGGAAAGCTTCATACCACGTTTCACCAGACGGTTACCGCCACGGGGAGGCTTTCCAGCGCGGAGCCTAATCTACAAAATATACCCATTAGGCTGGAACAGGGGCGCAGGATAAGAAAGGTATTTATCCCCAGAAGAAAGGGCAACCGCATTTTAGCAGCGGATTATTCCCAAATTGAACTGCGTATTCTCGCACATATGTCCAGTGACGCGGTGCTCAAGGAAGCATTCCAGGAGGAACAGGATATACATTCCAGAACCGCTTCCGAAGTATTTGGTGTAGATATGGACCGGGTAACAAGGGACATGCGCAGCAGGGCAAAGGCCGTAAATTTCGGAATTATCTATGGTATGAGTGAGTATGGCCTTTCCCGGGATATCAAGGTCAGCCGCGCCGAAGCAAAGAGATACATTGAAAACTATTTTGCCCGTTATACCGGGGTGCAGGCTTACATTCAGCAAACCATAAATGAAGCCAGGAAAAGGGGATATGTGACCACCATATTAAATCGCAAACGCTACTTACCGGATATTTTTAGTCCCAATCGTAATGTGCGCAGTTTCGGTGAGCGTACAGCGGTGAATACACCCATCCAGGGCAGTGCTGCTGATATTATTAAACTGGCCATGGTAAAAGTAGCCCGTAAATTAAAGGAAGAAAATTTACAAGCCAAAATGATTCTTCAGGTTCATGATGAATTAATTTTTGATGTACCGGAGGAAGAATTCACCCAATTGGTGGAGATTGTTCGAGAATGCATGGAAAACGCCATTGATTTAAACGTACCCCTTATTGTGGATTTGAAAGCCGGACCCAATTGGTATGATGTAAAAAAAATCTAGGAGATGCTGATATGCCGGAACTTCCGGAAGTTGAAACAATTAAACGATCCCTGGAAAAAAAACTCCCGGGTAAAACCATAACAGGGGTTACTGTCTATCTGCCCAAGGTAACCGGTTTTCGGGCTCCGGAACAATTTGAGCATCAGATTATAGGAAAAAGAATTGTCACTTTGGCCAGAAGAGGCAAATATCTTCTGATCCACCTTTCAGATAACAAAACATTAATTATACACCTGCGCATGACGGGTCGCCTGGTATATACATTACCTTCCCCCCCGGAAAAGCATACTCATGTGGTATTTAATTTAAATGACGGTCACGAACTCCATTTTAATGACATACGCCGGTTTGGTAAGATTCTCCTGGAAGACTCCAATAATCTTGATACGGTACCCGGGTTTAAAGACCTGGGCATCGAACCCCTGAGTGACAGCTTTGATAAAGGCCTTTTCAGGCGGGAATTGCGCCGGCGAAGGGCAAAAATAAAAAGTCTTTTACTGGATCAAACATTTCTAGCCGGTCTTGGTAACATATATGTCGATGAAGCACTTCACCGAGCGCGCATAAACCCGCAAAGAATTACTGCCTCACTCAGTCCCAGAGAAGTCACCAACCTTTATAATGCCATTAGGAAAGTGCTTATGGAGGGTATTGAAAACCGGGGCACCAGTTTCAGAGATTATGTGGACGGGGACGGTAGGGCCGGAAATTACCAGGAACTTCTCCGCGTTTACAACCGGGAAGGTCAGCCCTGTAAAAACTGCGCAACCGGGATAATCAGAATGAAACTGGCTGGACGCAGTACTTATTTTTGTCCGCGCTGCCAAAAAGCTAAATAAGTGGGTCAGGCACGTTTAAGACTATCCTCCCATACTATTGTTTACGGAACTTATAATTTAGGGGGGATAGCCTTAGATTATGGAAATACTGACCTTGGTATTATTTGCCCTGGCCTTGAATTTGGACGCTTTCGGTGCCGGTACGGCTTACGGGTTGCGGAACATCAAGCTGCCTTTCACTTCCGTTTTGATTATCAGTGGCATGTCCATGGCTGCAATAACCGTCTCCATGCTGGCGGGACATACATTGTCCGGCTACATTCCGGAAACAGTTGCCCATCGCGTAGGCGGCATCCTTTTAATGGCAGTGGGTCTTTGGGTTCTTGTTCAATCGCTGCAAAGCCACCGGAATGGAACCGTATCCGAACATGAAAGCAGATACGGTACGGTGATGGAAATCCACATTCGTTCCCTGGGCCTGATTATACAAGTCTTAAGGGAACCATCCCGGGCCGATCTCGATAAATCCGGGGAAATTTCCGCCCGGGAAGCACTGCTGCTGGGATTGGCGCTTTCCATGGATGCCCTGGCGGCCGGTTTTGCTGTATCCATGCTGGGTTTCTCGGTATTAACAACCGCCGTCATCGTCGGGGCCGGACACTTAATACTGACTTACGCCGGGCTTATCCTGGGCAAGGGGGCTGCCGCCACTGCCATTGGAAGACAGTTAAGTGCCATACCGGGATGCATACTCATCACCCTGGGAATTTTAAAAATATACCCGTAACAAGTAGTGCAATTTCTGTTATAATCCATAATGGTGATGAAATATGATAATCGGGCTTACAGGAAATATCGGCAGTGGCAAAAGCACTGTAGCACGACAGCTAAAAAATCTTGGTGCCATTGTTATAGACACCGACCGAGTGGCCAGGGAAATTGTTGAGCCAGGGGAACCGGCCCTAAAGGAAATTGTTCAGCACTTCGGAATAAAAGTATTACACGAAGATGGAACATTAAATCGTCAGGCGCTGGCGGATATTGTCTTTAACGATACCATTTCTAGAAAAAAATTAAATAATATTATGCATCCGCGTATTCTTCAAAAGGTGGAAGAAGCCGCAGCCCGCTACCGGCAAAACCGGGGCCCTAAAGCCCCGGCTTTAGTCATTGAAGCCCCGCTGCTCTTTGAAACCGGATTGGAAAAACTTGTAGACGAAGTGTGGCTGGTAACCGTGGACATGCCGGTCCAGGTAAAACGGATAATGCAAAGGGATAATACCGGTGAAGAACAGGCCAGACACCGAATTTCCAGCCAAATGCCACAGGCGGAAAAAATAAAAAAAGCAGATCGAATAATAGATAACAGCGGTTCACCGGAAATGACCGCAAAGGCAGTTTCCGAAATTTGGACAAACGCAGTAATTAATAAACGGGGCAGAAAACCAAACATTTAATGCTTCCCTTAAGCATACCCTTTAACAGGACTGGCCCGAGGGGTGATTACAGTTGGCTGTCACTTACCGAAAAAGACGTAAAGCCAAAATAATTTTTGTTATTATTTTATTAACACTGGCCATCTTAAATATCCCCAATATACTTCAGCACTTTTTCCCCTACCATCACCGGGATATAATTGAAAAATACGCTGCGCAGCAAAATATAGACCCTCTGCTGCTGGCTGCCATAATAAAAAGGGAAAGTAATTTTAATCCCCGGGCGAGATCTGAAAAGGGCGCCAGGGGTTTAATGCAGATAATGCCTGAGACAGGTACCTGGATTGCCGGACAAATGGAGATCGAGTCCTTCCATCCGGATGAATTATATGAAGTAGATACCAATATCCGCTTTGGAGCATGGTATATGGCACACTTGTTAAAACAATTTGAAGGTGAGTTATTACCCGCGCTGGCTGCTTATAACGGCGGGCAGGGAAACGTAAGAAAGTGGTTGTCGGAGAAGAATTGGAACGAAAATCAACTAACGGCATCGGACATTCCCTTCCCTGAAACTCGGAATTATGTTACCAGAGTATTAAGGACATATAAGATTTATCGTTACCTGTATTCGTAAAAACTAATGCTCTGTCCTATTTTTTCGGCATTAAAGCTACAAATTTCCACGCACCATGTCTTGCTTTGGAATTATATATTTGCTATAATAGTTCTTGCGCGACGACAAGCAACAAAATATCATATATGTCGGAGTGGCGGAATCGGCAGACGCGCACGTTTGAGGGGCGTGTGGTTAATACCGTGCGGGTTCAAGTCCCGCCTCCGACACCAGAAACCGCTAAATACGCGGGTTTGAGGCTGAATGTGGATAATAACACGTTCAGCCTTTTTCGTGTTAAACATGTGGACTAAAAACGTGTGGGTGAAGAACGTGTCCTGTAATTCCAAAGATACAGGAGGGTAATTTATGGTACGAAAGCGTAGGACCACCATAGAAGTTCCGTAAACTTATCCGTCCCATTTCTCGTACCATTCGGTTTTCCTTGCGAACGACATTCTAACATTTGATGTCTAAAGGAAATTGAGTCTCTCCTTATATTCCCAGGTGTCAATTGCCATTTATGCCCTCCTTATATTTATTTATAGGTAATAATAATAGTAAAAAGGGAATAAAAAAGACCGGGGATTCCCGGTCTATATTAGGCTGAAGGCTACTACAGACAAATGTGCATTAGATTTCTTTCTACCTGATACGTATTTTGATTGTACTACGTCATATAAGATGCTGCTGTGTTGACATTGGGTTTAAAGGAATAGTAGGCTGTGGTGTTCTATAGTTTACATTGGGAACATAACTAGCTTGTTTAAGGTGGTTTAATAACTCCTGAGAAAAGAGTTGTGGGTTATCAAGCATAGAATAATGGCCACAATTCGGAAGGATATGCAACTGGGAATTTGGTATTGCTTGTTGCAATTTTAACCCCCAATACGGTGGAAGGAAACGGTCATATTGTCCCCAGAGGATGGTACTGGGAACATTGATGTTCACTAGGTGGGGAACCAAAGCCTCTGTTTCATGATGTTCCAACGCGCTGGCGGCAACCTGAAGATCTTTATAGTCCTTGAAAGGTGAAGTGAAGGCATTAATTATATCTGCCGTTAGCATTTTTTGATTATGCATGCCTTCCCGCAGCATCTGCTGTACAACGAGCGGAGAAGGTTCAAACTCAGGGGCTGTAGGCCAACGCATTGACACCACTGTAGGCAGTGGCCAATTACTAAAACAGACTCCGTCCGCAATTGTAATACTTAATACCCGTTCTGGATTATTTACGGCCAATATTTGCACAATTCCTCCGCCAAGGTCGTGCCCTACAAAATGAGCTTTTCCTATACCTAAGCCATCTAAAATAGAAAGAATATGCTGAGCCTGGCTGTGCAAGGTTAATTCTTCAACAGGACCTCTAGAAGATTGTCCATAACCCAGCAGGTCCGGGGCTATAGTAGTATAGTTATCACCTAAAAAATACATTACCTGCTGCCAAAGGAATGAATGGGTAGGGATACCATGAACAAATACTACAGCAGGACCGTTTTGACCAATACTTCTGTAGAAAAATTGATAATTTTTTGACTTTAAATATCCTTCTTTCACTATTTTCACCCCTATATTGTATATTTTAATTTCTTTATTTTCTCAAAAAAATGCTTTTATATACCTTATCCGATACCATAAACGATTCAAAAAGTAGAGACTCCCCTCCAGGGAGTACGAACGTGGATAATAACACGTTCAGCCTTTTTCGTTTAAGACGACAAAAGTATTTTCTTGTGACCGCAAGAAAAAAAAACTCGCAGGTCTCGAAAGACCGGCGAGTTTTTTTGTTGATAAGGTTTGACATAAAAATGCAACACTTTAGATAAAAACGGAATTATTGGAATATAGACTAACCCCATACGTACAAAAAGAAGAATAAGGCAAGCTTCAACATGTGATACTAAAATAACTAACCTAAAGGAGGGATTCCAGCTATATGCCAATCTCTATAAAGAAATTAAATATCTATGGAGCCCTTCTTAAATACGGTAAAGCAAAAGGATGGACTAAGATAGTCCCTGCTTTTGGGAGTCAGTCTTAGCGAGCTGACCCCTCAAATTTGGACAATATTAAATACCGTAAGAAGCCAAAGGTGCCGGCACATTCGCATAGGTAATTAAGACTTCATTAAAAGGAGTAGCTAGTATGTTTTTTCCTTTTCGGCTCCGACAAAAAAGAAAGGCCAAAGAAACACGGTCTTCACATCATTACGAACATACTGCCGAACTTTGCCCTTCTTTTTATTCAGCGCTCGAAAGATACCAAAAGAATACTCCAGAGGAACACGTTTCCGGTTTTAAGCTGGAACGAAACAATGAGTTTATTTTCGGGAGCGCTGCTGGCATGATTGGGGCCATGGTAAAATATGGTTTCAACGAATTAATGCAGGTACTCAATATAGCTAGATATGATAACAATGCCACGTCCCTAACAGTAGTAATGAAGGATTATGAATATACTCCCGTCTATTGGGCATTCGGTTTTGTAAATGCTCTTTTTATCGGTGCATTCTTTGGCCTGGTCATTGCATTTATGTTCAGCTACATTTTCACCGAACGGTATTACCTTTTAAAGGGCGCGGGTATTGGGATAGGGATATGGCTTTTTAATTTTGGTTTTGCAGCTAAAGTATTTAATTATCCTCCTTCAATACAGTACAGCCTGGGGGATATTGTCTCCATGCTCTTGAGTTTAATTATTTATGCCATGGTAACTGTGTACTCACTAAAAAAAATTGGCTTTTGGAGAAGCAGAAAATAATTCCCTCTTCGCCTTGTTTAGGATTATTTATAATGCCCAATTGGAGCGGTATTTATCTCCTGCAGGTTCTTCACTGCCGGCAGCTAGGCCAAGAGTCCTTTATCCTATAGGAAAAAAGTCCTAAAAAAATAAAGGATTTAAGGAAGATCTGTCGAAACTTTTGTGAAATCCCATTGGAAAGCTTTGGGACCCAACCTATCAGAACATGGCAGGTGCTTTAATATGCGATCAATTAAAATTAAATCCTTTCATTTGGGTATAAAGTCCGGCCTGGAAAGTAACCGGGTAATTGAATTACTTGACAACAACATTAATCAACTAAGGAAAACTCTGGATTCTGAGCCATTGAACAGTGTATGTATAGCACTGGGCATTGTTTTTTGGGCAATGCTTTGTGTATATGCCGGCTTAAATTACTAAGAAAGAAAATGGAGCAAGAAATTTGAGGTAAAGTAATAGCCTACTCACTATTGTGTGTGTAAACGAAGAAGGTGTTCATAATTGACTGGCAAAGTAATGACCGTACTTTGGGAAACAGCCCGGGTACTCGGCATTGAGGTTATGGAGTTTCAATTACCGCAGTACCCCCAGCCACCGGTCCGTGGTCTTTATACCCGTTACAAAAATAGAGATATCATTTTATTAAATCAAGATGACTCCTTAGGGGAAAAAACCTTTACTTTGGCGCATGAAATGGGACACTTTGTCCTCCACAGACATGAATTAAGCAACAGGCATCTTAGAACCACCTACTGGTCCTGTAACGAGTATCAGGTCAAGAAGGAAATTGAAGCGGATCATTTTGCCTGGAAACTATTAGCCCTTATCTATAAGGAAATACGTCACTGGGAGAGGAGCCAAAGACATTACAGGCGTACTTTAAATATTATAGCGTTCCCACACCATATTGCCTATTTTAAGAGTCTAATGCGGGGGCGCTTTTTCTGTTAGCCTGTTTATTATCCATGCAAGAGCAAGCCCGTAAATACCGGCACCAATAAAATTAGATACCGGTGTTTTCAGAGGAAGACCCATAGTTGGCTCCACTTTGAATAATAGGGTAATTCCATAAATGAAAAACCATACGGACCAGCCGAACAACAAGCCTTTTAAAGTGAAATGCCGGTGGGTTACAAGGGGAATTAGGTATACAAAAACAATGCCCAGAAAACCACTCCAAACTAGGTGAGCAATAAGGCCCAATGCAATCTCCCCGGTTGAATACGGCCCTCCCCTCCCCAGGATGGCTATGGCCGACCAGTCCGCCATGCGCAATGTGGTTATGCCGAGGGCAAAGGAAAGGAAGCTCCATATATTCTGAAGAATTCCGGCTCCCACCCCTGCGTAAAAACCCCGTACCAATCGATCTCGTTCCATCATAATTCCCAAACCTCCTTTAACCTGAACAAAAGAAATATATTCTAATAAGTAAAAGTGTCATCCCCTCACTGGCAGTTATTTTAGTATTGTCCCAGGATTAATATAATATCCCTTGCCGGTCCGATTTAGAGATAGGAATATAGCAAAAGACAACCTTTTTGGGGTTGTCTTTTTTCCATGGGGAGTTTGGGTAACATAAAGTAATGTGCGTTATCTTAATAACAGTGAAAGGATGATAAAAATTGAAGACCCCTTGGAGTATAGAGTTACTTATTTTGATTGCAGCCATAACGATAAGCATAATAGGCAGTATTCTGATAATTCGAATAAACTGGAAAAAATATGGTCTTCTTTATATTCTCAGCGCTGTTACCGGCAATCTTCTTTGTTACATTTTTATAAAATTTGGCTTCTATTCTTTCCCGATTCGTTTGTTTCCCACCGTATCCTCCATGCCCTTTGAAGCCATACTTACTGCCTTTCCCTTTTTAGTGATTCTGGGCGTTAGGTTTAGTCCCAAAGAGTGGTCTTATAAAATTCCTTATTACTGGGTTATCGTCCATCTGGGTATGCTGGGGGAAACATTAATACTGTTGAAAACCGGTTTAATTACATATAATTTCAAGTGGGACTTCTGGGACTCATATACCTGGTGGTGGATATACTTTTTACTTTTTGAGTGGATCGGCGGTTTAATTGTACCGGAAAAATCACGCAAACCTATTAGTTCTCAATCCTTTAGGTATGGAAAGTGGGCATGGATTTTATTGCATTTTATCTTAATTATAACGATTTTCTTGGGCGGGATATACCTGGGGAAAGTGTTAAGCATTTAAAAAGATGTCTTTATAACGGCAATTTATTTCTATAAAAAGGCATATAAACTTATTTTTACAAATGAAGGGCAATTTCTAAAGAAATTGCCCTTTTGAAACATGGTAGTTCTTTTATGAATTAAATATTATGTCGTTTTGTTATCAACAACAATGAAAATTGCCTCTTCATTATCATCCCAACGGGCATCAAATAATCCTTTCGTATCTATTCCGAAGTACTTGGTAAACCCTTTGCTTTGCAACTTTCCATCAGTCAATTTAAGACCGCCGCTTTCAACCGGTGTCAATCGTAATATCTTTTCATCGGAATCATATGCCACCGCAACATTAGCTTCACCTATTTTTTCTTGCATGTCAGGACTCAAAATTAAATGAGTCTTTGTTAATTTAGCTGAACCGGGTCTTAAGCCACCCCTTGTAGGATTATACTCTATAAATACCATACTTTTTATTACACCTCCTGTAGGATAGTGTATATAATTTACCATAACATAATATTAATGGCAAGTTAATCCTTTATTAAGTCCATAATAAACTGAAATTAAACTGAATTTTGTTCAAAACAGATCTTAGGATATCTTTTCTTCCCCGATTTTTTATTGATTTAATTAATTAATAAAATCCAAGACCCGCCAAGGAAAATCTTGGTCGGATAATTGTCTAATTCAAAAAGAGCTTACCTATTTTGCAGGATTTTTGCGGGTTTTCAAGAACTATTTTCTAATACAACTGAACAGCTTAACAAACTTTTCGACATCATGGAGGAAAATAATGGATTTATTATTTTTCATTCAGGGTATTCCTGAAACGGTAAGTGTTATTGCTTTGAGTTTAGCCCTGGCGCGCATTCCCCTACGGTGGGGACCTATAATACCGGCAGGGGCAGTGATATCCATTACAGGTTCCATAATTAGAGCATTACCCGTTGCATTGGGACTTCATACCATAGCAACCCTTTTGTTGTGTGTTCTATTTATTAATAAGGCAACTCGCGTTTCCCCAGCAAAAGGGTTTATTACCCTCACTGCCAGTGTTGGAATTCTATTATTCTTGGAAACGGTCATACACTTATTCATATTTAATTTCATTGGGCTTGATCTGACAAAGATACCACAAGATAGTCTATTGTGGGCTGTAATTGGACTCCCTCAAGCGATTATAGTTTTTATTTCCGCTTTGATTGTCAGCAAATTGAAAAAACCAACCCCGGGTGGTTGGAGGATATGAGTTTTTCATTTAGCAAACGCTGGGCCAAATACCTGGCTGAAAAAAACGGAACAATCTCCCGAAAATGAAGCAGTCTTGGCCTACGTTATTGAAGCATTTACTATCAACCTGCTCAATATAACTGTCCTTTTGTTACTGGGGTATTTATTTGATGTATTACCGGAAGTAATTACCGTGATGGTTATAATGTCTTTACTGCGCTTTACCGCCGGCGGTGCCCACTCCAATTCACCCTGGCGGTGTGCCTTGGTGAGTGCCGTTGTTTTTCTAAGCTTGGCGCTCATAGCACCTCACCTTTCATCGGTATCCGGTATATATTTGGACATGCTAGGGGTATTGGCAGTATCCACCAGTTTAATTACGGTTATATGTTTTGCTCCAGTGGATTCAATATCAGCACCAATTATTTCCGCTCACAGGCGTAAGAAATTAAAGGTTTTATCATTATTGGTGGTATTGCTCATAACGGTGTCGATAATTATTTTACGCTATATCCCATGGGCCTACGCATCTCAGATTCAAGCAGCAATAATTCTGTCCGCACTATGGGGTAGTTTTAATCTTACTAGAATAGGCCAACGTTTAATGGATCTACTAGATGAGATTTGCCTAGATCAGAAAAAGAAGGTGCATTAAGGTTGAAACGGTTTACAAACAAACTATTTAGCCTGGGAGTCACTTTAATGATAGCAGCAGCAGCTATAATAGTAAGCCCAACATGCTTTGGTTTTCACTACCAGCCGGAAGTACCGGAATCATTGAGGAAATAATCTGAAAAAGGTGGTTATTGCCACCTTTTTCCTATGCTGGAGATGAGTATATGAATTTCGAAAAGGAAAGACAGCGAGAGCTCTATGAATATACAACCACGGCCCACATGCTCTGCCTCCTCATTTTTGTAATAGCAATAATAATAAGTGGGTTCGAAATATTTCCTGAAGAATATTTATATAGTTACCTTAATGTTGGCTTATTCGTTTTATTATGTTCCATGGGGGCAATCATTGTTTTACTTTATAACACTAGGATTAGCTTGCTACCCAGGGATCCCAAATTAATCCATTGGATCGACCTGGCTTACATTGGTTTTCCTTTAACGGTGGCGTCGTTAACTTTATTTTGTACTGGAAGAAACCTCCCTTATTCCGAATCAATTTTGCTGCTTCCCGTGTTTATTACAGCTTCTATAATGGGCAAAAATCCCCGGCCTGATAATGGCTACAATTTGCAGCGCTATCCTCATCCTTTATGAAATGACGGTAATGCCCGGAGTGGAGTTTTTGCCCGCAGTGGAATCGGGACTGATACTCATCAGCCTAATGTATGTGGTGGGTTGGTTCATAGGAGGATTGACAAATCTTGAAGCAAAAAGCAGGGAGTATCTTATTGAAATTGCCAATACAGATATATTGACAGGGTTATACAACCATCGTTATTTTCAGGAAATGTTAAGAGATTGCTTTTCAAAGGAAGTCTCCACGGACAATCCCCTTTCACTGTTATTATATGGATATTGATTATTTTAAGAATTACAACGATAATTTCGGTCACGTGGCAGGGGATGAAGTGCTGAAAAAGTTTGGGAACATATTAAAGGCAAGTGTACAGAAACCGGGCTTTGTGGCCAGGTACGGGGGAGAAGAATTTGTGATTGTACTACCCGGCCACAACAGTGAAGAGGCACTGAAAAAAGCTGAGGAAATAAAGAACACGATAAACAGCCACAAATTTTACGGCGAGGAACACCAACCGGGAGGGAAAGTCACGGTATCTTGCGGTATTGCAACCAGCCCGGCACATGCCGCAACCCCCAAAGATTTAATAAAACATGCAGACAGTGCACTTTACAGGGCCAAAAGTCTTAATAAAAACAAGGTGGAACTTTATTTCTCTGTATTCGACGATCTTGAACTCAATGAAGATGAAAAGGAGCTTCTCAATTCCATTCGCACATTAATCTCCGTTATTAACGCCAAGGACCGTTATACCTATGGACACTCCGAAAGGGTTACTGAATATGCGGTTAAATTAGCAAAGAAAATAAAACTTCCAGAAAATGAGATCAAATTGCTGAAATACGCGGCTTTCTTACATGACATCGGTAAAATTGAAATAGAAAGAGATATTTTAAATAAACCAGGTCTCCTTAATGAAAAGGAATGGGACATTCTTAAACAACATCCCCGCTGGGGCAGTGACATTGTGAAGCCGGTTTCACAGCTATGCCCCGCAGTACCCGTTATCCTTTATCATCACGAAAATTATGACGGGTCCGGATACCCGGAAGGAATTGCGAAGGACAATATCCCCATATTGGCCAGGATAATTAGAATTGTGGACAGCTTTGACGCCATGACCTCCCACCGTACATATAAAACAAATATGTCCTTTGAAGAAGCCATTACTGAAATAAGACGGTGCTCAGGGACAATGTTTGATCCACAATTGGCCAATGAATTTATTGAACTTATTGCACATCTCTACGGTACCACCGGGAGTATCCGTCGCAGTAGTTAAACTATTCTTTAAGACATTCTTTTAATAAAATATTTTTGTCCACGCGGCTAGAACATATCCCAGCTCCAGGTGAAAAATGCGGTCTATATTATCAAGGGCCACCAAAATCATATAAGTAGCGAGTGATTATTTTTATTATCCAGGGATAAAACCTTTAAGGACATTTTATTAATATAAATGGCGTTTTTTTCCATTCACTGATAACTGGTTCAGTAATTTTATATATTTTATCATCCCGAAAGATACCGTTGCCCGTATAAACCTTCATGCCAATCCCCCCTTTTTTACAAGAGAATTCTACACCGCCCGGGTAATTCTTTTTATTACTTAAAAATCTTCCCCTTCCTCTGGGAAAAGGTTTACCTTCTCATGAATAAACCCCTTGAACCTCAGGAATAATAAACACGGAAATAACAAAGTATAACCCACGGGAGGAATATAATAATGGTCCAACAACAACTGGGACAAATCATGACTAAAAATGTAGTAACGGTGGGCCCACAACAGTCGGTAGCGGAAGCCGCACAAAAAATGAGCCAGTATAATATAGGCTCGGTACCGGTGGTGGAAAACGGACAGGTTGTGGGTATTTTAACTGACCGGGACATAGCGCTCAGGTCTACATCCAAGGGGCTTGATCCCAATAATACAAAGGTAGATTCGGTAATGTCCAAGGATATAATTACAGGTTCTCCACAGATGGATGTTCACGAAGCAGCCAATATTATGAAAAACAAACAAATCAGGCGTCTTCCCGTAGTGGATAACAATCAGCTTACAGGCATGGTATCCATCGGTGATTTAGCCACCACAGACATTTATCAAAATGAAGCAGGTGAAGCTCTGACAGGTATTTCTGAGCCTTCAACCCCCCTGATGTGATATAAACCCCAAGTATCACCATTACAAAGGGCCGGAAGAAAATCTTCCGGCCCTTTTACTATTAAATCTTATTTTCTTCTTCCTTGGGAGAAGAGTCCTTTGCGGTTATTTTCGCCCTCTCCACTTCGGCCCTGAAAAACGGTTCTTCCCAAAAATGTTTTAACCAATCGTGAAATCTACCTGCCAAATTCATTTGCTTCACCTCTGTAATCATTATTCCCTACTGCTAACCAGGTAAAACGTTAACACTATGATATATACATTTTTCTATAGTCATGGAAAATTATGAAACTATATTAAATAAAGAGTGAAGGAAATAATTGAACTATATTTCATTATTTGACTCAGCACAGAAGATTTTGACAATTGCTCATAATCAGATAACTGGTTTACTATTATAATAATTTATTTCAGAACAGCTTAGTGACAAAAGGCACAACATTATACGCGAGTATAGGAGTGGAGTGGGCAAGTATTATTTCACCGAAGGGCAGGTGGTCTATTAGAAGGAGTATCCGCAAGAAGAAGATTACTACTAAGAAAATTTCTGTTCCGAGAATGAAGCCTTACCAAAAAGGAGGTCAAAAGAATGCCAAGGTTTAGAGATCCGGGCCTGACAAGCCGCCCCTCCGGCAAAGCCCCCAGGGTGGTTGATCCTAAAAACATAAAACGTTCTATAGATCCGGCAGTTGTTGAAATGATTGATGTAGCACAAGAGCAAGGGGTTATCACAGCCTTTGACCGTGTTTTGGCACAGCAACCACAATGCCAGTTTGGCTACAGGGGAATATGCTGTCGTTTTTGCATGATGGGCCCATGCCGCATCAAATCTGAAGAAGGGCCTGCCAGCAGGGGGATTTGCGGGGCCAACTCGTGGACAATCGTGGCACGTAGTGTTGGCCTTATGATATTGACGGGATGCGCATCCCACGCGCAGCACGGTAATCATATCGCCCATACGATGCATATGATTGCCGAAGGGGAAGCTCCGGACTACCAAATCAAGGATGCAGATAAATTAAAAAATATTTGTAACAAAGTTGGCATTGAGACGGATGGGAAAGATGAAATTACACTGGCTAAAGAATTGTCCGAAAAAGCCAGCCAGGATTTCCGCCGTTTGAAGGGTGAAGGAGAAACCACATGGATAACCAACATGGTAACAGAAGACAGAAACAAGCTTTACCGTAGTCATAACGTTATGCCCCACGGTGTTCATGCCACCATTTCGGACCTGGTAACTCAGGCTCACGTAGGTATGGATAACGACCCCGTAAACCTGGTATTCAGTGCAGTGCGTGTGGGACTGGCCGACTTGGCAGGAAAATGGATCGCCACCGACCTGTCAGATATTATTTTCGGAATTCCCCAACCCGTTGTCAGTGAAGCCAATATGGGTGTACTGGATCCCAAGAAGGTTAATATAGTATTGCACGGTCATAATCCCCTCCTCAGTGAAATGGTTGTTGCCGCAGCGCGGGAAATGGATGAAAAAGCTAAAGCCGCAGGTGCCGACGGTATTAATCTCGTGGGTATCTGCTGCACCGGTAACGAGGTATTAATGCGCCAGGGAATCCCTCTGGTTACCTCATTCTCTTCCCAGGAACTGGCCATTTGTACCGGAGCTGTGGACGCCATGGTGGTGGACGTACAGTGTATAATGCCCGGATTAAATACCATAGCCCAGTGCTTCGGTACACGATTGATCACAACCTCCGATATTGTCAAAAACCCCGGTACAATCCACATTGATTATCAAGAATCAAAGGCAATGCAAAACGCCAAGGAAGTAATTGAGCATGCCATTGAGGCTTACCAGGAACGCGGAACCCGCCCCGTATACATTCCCGATGTAAAGAACAAGGCTGTTGCCGGCTGGAGCAACGAGGCCCTTTTCGATTTATTTAAGACCGTGAATCCCGATAACCCCGTGAGGGTCTTAAACGATGCCATTTTGTGCGGTGAACTTAAAGGCATTATTTTAATGGCCGGGTGCAACAATTTAAAGACATTCCAGGATGAAGCGCATATTGAAATTACCAAATCAATGCTGAAAAATGATGTATTTGTCGTTACCACCGGTTGTAACGCCCAAGCCTGCGCCAAAGCAGGTTTGATGGATCCGGCTAACGTAGACAAATATTGTGGAGAGGGTCTGAAAAGTTTCTTCCAACGTATAAGCGAAAAGGCTAATCTCAATGTGGGACTACCACCGGTGTTCCATATCGGTTCCTGTGTTGATAATTCCAGAGCGGCTGAACTGCTTATGATGATGGCCGATGACCTGGGTGTGGACACTCCCAAGGTGCCCTTCGTTGCCTCCGCTCCGGAAGCCATGAGCGGCAAGGCCACCAGTATCGGTACCTGGGCGCTGACCATCGGTATACCCACCCATGTGGGCACAATGCCCCCCGTTGAAGGTTCGGATTTGATATACAGCATTCTGACCCAAATAGCCGGGGACGTATTTGGTGGTTATTTCATTTTGGAACCTGACATTGAAACCGCCTGCCGGAAGCTATTAAATGCTTTGGAATATAGAACTTGGAAACTCAGAGTGCACAAAAAGGTAGCCGAAGATCAGGAAACCTTACTGTGCCATAACTGGTAAAGAAATCAGGTCGAAGGGAGGAAGGAAAATGACCGCAGCCTCTAATTTTGATCAACTCTTTGAAGGCGCTGTACAACCGGGCCAAGAACCCAAAAAGCTTTTCAAAGAAGCCTATGAAGGCGCCATCACAGCTGTAAGTTATGCAGAAATACTGCTTAACCAAGCTATCCGCGAGTACGGTGAAGATCAGCCGGTAGGATATCCTGATACAGCTTATTACCTGCCAGTAATCCGCTGCTTGAGCGGTGAAGAGATTAAAACCCTCGGCGACTGCGTGCCGGTATTAAACCGCGCCCGTCACGCCATCAAGGAAGAAAAAACATTTGATAACGCCCGTATCTGGGGTGAGTCCACTCATTACGCGGCGG
>Ga0182240_100156_pt1 | contig 29504 bp, 31 predicted proteins | sample hydfrates4_PW_90_FD_145594 | JGI IMG/M metagenome (GOLD analysis project Ga0182240, IMG submission 145594) | Subsurface microbial communities from deep shales in Texas, USA - hydraulic fracturing test 4_PW_90 | ecosystem: Environmental > Aquatic > Deep subsurface > Shale gas/oil reservoir >...
CCGTTGCGGCGGAGCCTCTTATGCGTAATAGCCAATGTGTCAAAATAGCGAACGAAGCGGAGGATCAGCGGCGAATCCTGTTTGAGCGAAGCGAGTTATGCAGCCGCCCGGAGCGGAGTGAGCTCATACAATCAACAGCCCGAGTAAGTGAGCGCAGGGTGCTGCCCGCTCCGGCGGAATAATTACCTTTTAAACGAAACCACGAGATAGTTTTTTCAAGGTAGGAAAGGTAGCACAAAAGAACCGTCCCCATGTGCCGGGACAAAAGGGTTTGTGCTTGCGGAAAAAATGGACAGATGATTACAAAGATGCTTAATTATAAACGGAGTGAGATCATGCATAAACGGGTTGTTGTTACGGGGCTCGGGGTGGTATCACCGCTGGGAACAGGACTCGATAAATTCTGGTCAAACCTTGTAGAAGGTATTTCCGGAATATGTCCCATTACCAGATTTGATGCCACGGATTTTAGCACCCGTATAGCGGGGGAAGTCAAGGATTTTCACGTGGAAGACTTTTTAGATCGCAAGGCTGCCAGGCGGATGGGCAGGTTTTCTCAGTTTGCCCTGGCTTGTGCCGGAATGGCGCTGGACGATGCCAAGTTGGATCTGGACAAAACTGACAGGGATCGTGTGGCCGTTATCATGGGCTCCGGTATAGGTGGACTGGAAACTTTGGAAAACCAAAAAGAGGTTCTTATAAACCGTGGCCCCGGAAGGGTAAGCCCCTTTTTTATACCTATGATGATTTCCAATATGGCTGCCGGGCAAATAGCTATTAATTACGGTTTGCGAGGCTCAAACCTCACCACCACAAGTGCCTGTGCTTCAGCCAACAACGCCATTGGTGAGTCCTTTAAGTTGCTGCAAAGGGGACAGGCTGATGTGGTCATTACAGGTGGCTCTGAGGCTCCCATAACGCCCCTTGCGGTTGCAGGCTTTTGTTCCATGAAAGCCATGTCCACCAGAAATGACCAACCGGAGCAGGCCAGCCGACCGTTTGACAAGGAAAGGGACGGCTTTGTGATTGGGGAAGGAGCGGCTGTATTAGTGCTGGAGACGCTGGAACACGCCCAGCGGCGGGGAGCTCATATTTATGCCGAAATTTGCGGCTATGGGAGTACCTGCGATGCTTATCATATCTCTGCTCCCGATCCTGAAGGTAAGGGTGCCGCATTGGCCATGCAAATGGCATTGGAGGATGCGGATATGAAGCCCGAAGAGGTGGATTATATTAACGCCCACGGTACTTCCACTCCGCCCGGTGATAAAGCGGAAACAATGGCTATTCATACTATTTTCGGGAATCATGCTTCCAAGCTGGCGGTAAGTTCCACTAAGTCCATGACCGGACATCTTTTGGGGGCTGCCGGTGCAATAGAGGGAGTCGCCTGTGTGATGAGTATTAAGAAGGGGCAGATTCCCCCAACTATTAATTATACAGTTCCGGATCCTGAATGTGACTTGGATTACGTACCTAACCGTTCCAGAAAAATACGTGTTCGCTCAGCCATGTCCAATTCCTTTGGGTTTGGTGGGCATAATGTTACGTTGCTTTTTAAAGAAAGCCATAAATAAGAATAACGGGTGAAAAAATGGTTTCAGATAAAACTATGACAAGCCTTAAAGAAAGGCTAGATATTGAGTGGCGCCAGCCTTCGCTGCTGCGGGAGGCGCTGACGCATAGTTCCTATGCCTATGAAAACAAAAACAAGCTAAATGTTAAACACAATGAGCGCCTTGAATTTCTTGGGGATGCCGTTCTTGAACTTATAATTAGCGAGTATCTTTTTTCCGTGTGCCCGGACAAGCCTGAAGGAGAATTAACCAAAATGCGGGCCAGGGTGGTTTGTGAACCCTCTCTGGCTGCAGTTTCCCGTAAACTGGGATTGGGGCAGTGTATGTTTATGGGAAGAGGAGAAGAGCGTTCGGGCGGCAGGAACCGCCCTTCCATTTTAGCTGATGTTTTTGAGGCGCTTCTGGGGGCATTATACTTGGATAAGGGGTTTGATGTTGCCCGGGATTTCACATTAAGGGAACTTGATGAAGTCATAAAGGGTGTGCTGGGGGGTACTTACGGAAGGGATTTTAAAACCGAGTTGCAGGAATATCTTCAGCAGCGATACAGCGAACCGGTTAAGTACAAGTTATTACGTGAAGAGGGGCCCGACCATAATAAGACTTTTACCGTGATTGTAAGTCACCGGGGACAAGTGCTGGGTGAAGGACAGGGGCATTCCAAAAAAGAGGCTGAACAAAATGCTGCCCGGATGGCACTGGATGACTTGGAAGCAAAAGTAAACAACCGGAGGTAGTTGCTTTTTATGGGATTATTTAAGAAACTAAAGGATAGTCTTAGTAAAACCAGGCAAGGATTTGTAGAAAAAGTTGAAAACTTGGTGACCGGGCGAAAAAATATTGATGAAAGTCTTTATGAAGAGCTGGAAGAGATTATGATAGAAGCGGATATGGGAGCGGATATTGCTTTAGACCTGGTGGAAAACCTCCGCCGGGAAGTGAAGCAGCGCAAGATAAAAGACGCCGCGGAAGTGACACCCTTGTTACAAGAGCTGGTCACCAATTCCCTTAAAAATGAAAATGGTGATTTAAGGCTGGATGTACCGGGCCCGGCTGTAATTATGGTGGTAGGAGTAAATGGAGTGGGTAAAACCACCACCATTGGTAAGCTGGCTCATATGTGCAAGTCCCAAGGAAAAAAAGTGGTGCTGGGGGCGGCGGATACTTTCCGGGCTGCAGCTATAGATCAACTTGAGATTTGGGGCAACAGGGTGGGTGTGGATGTGATCAAGCACCAGCACGGTGCCGATCCAGCTGCCGTGGCTTATGATTCATTGCAGGCGGCAAAAGCCCGTCATGCTGATGTCCTGATAGTTGATACCGCGGGTAGGTTACATACAAAAAGTAACTTGATGGATGAGCTTAAGAAAATATACAGGGTTTTACAAAGGGAAATCCCGGAGGCCCCTCATGAAACATTACTGGTACTGGACGCCACCACAGGGCAAAACGCCATAAGCCAGGCTAAACTTTTTAATGATGCAATTAACCTGACGGGTATAGTTCTTACCAAACTTGACGGTACCGCCAAAGGAGGGGTTGTAATTGGTGTAAAGCAATCCCTGGAAGTACCGGTGAAACTCATTGGAATTGGTGAGGGATTGGATGACTTGCGTCTGTTTGATGCAGAGGAATTTTCAGCAGCATTATTTGCTGATGCAGATGTTATAGGCGAAAGTACCGAACAAGAAAAGGTATAAGGCCGGAGGGCCTTAATTTTTTATTTACCGACAACTTGCGCAACTAGTTGAAATTGTCATTCTGGCAAAGGAAAACACTGAAAAGGCAGCGAATAGCAAATATGTTTCGAAACCATGCTACCTGCAAAGGCTTGCAAATTGGGGGGTAAAAGATGACAATTAAGATTGGTATTATCGGTGGGACCGGGGTTTACGATCCAAACATACTTGAAGACATAAGGGAAGAGATTGTAGATACCCCATGGGGGAGAGTAAAAATTAAAACTGGCAAATACACGGGTAAAACCATTGCTTTTATGGCCAGACACGGTGAAGACCATTCTGTTCCCCCGCATCTCGTCAATTACCGGGCAAACATTGCAGCCCTTAAAACCCTGGGGGTCAAGAATGTTTTTGCCACCGCGGCTGTAGGGTCTCTCAATAAAAATATGAAACCCAAAGACTTTGTATTTGTTGACCAGTTTTTGGATTTTACCAAGTCGCGACCGCAGACATTTGTGGAGAACGGTGTTGTCCACTTAGATATGACCGACCCTTATTGCCCGCAACTACGTCAAATGCTGGGAAAATCGGCGAAAAATTTGGGGCTATCTTATCACTCTCAAGGTACCTATGTCTGTACCGAGGGGCCCAGATTTGAAACACCGGCTGAAGTCCGCATGTTTGCTCAACTGGGAGGCGATCTTGCAGGCATGACAAGCGTTCCGGAAGTGGTATTAGCCAGGGAAGCACAGATGTGTTACGCCACCATAGCCATGGTTACCAATTTCGGGGCGGGAATTTCCCCGGACAGGCTGTCTCACCAGGAAGTGCTGGATATAATGGCAGAAAACGCGGAAAACCTTCGCAGGCTTATTATGGATACAATTGCCTCTTTAGATGAAGAGCGGGTATGCGTATGTCATGAACCGCCGGAAGATCCTTCTGTAACAAAATAATTTTGTATATAGATTGGAGTTGTACCAATGGATACAATGTACTGGGAGGATGGATGTCTTAAACTGCTGGATCAAACTCAGTTGCCGGCAAAAACTGTATACCTGGAATGCAAAAACTACGCTGATGTAATGCAGGCAATAAAAAAACTAAGCGTGCGAGGCGCTCCGGCAATAGGAGCTTCCGCAGCTTATGGACTGGTATTGGGTGCCCTATCTGTGAAGCATTTGGAGAAGGCCGATTTTGTGAATAAAGTCCAGGAAATTGCACGCGAAATAGGCTCTACCCGCCCCACGGCAGTAAACCTTCAGTGGGCACTGGATCGAATGGTGGCAAGGGTTCGCTCAAGCCAGGCAGGTAACACCACAGATCTCATTTCTGAAATGCTGGAAGAGGCACATCTAATATTTGATGAAGACGTTGCAGGAAACAAACGGATGGGACAGTATGGTGCCGATCTTATACCACACGGGGCACGTATTCTGACTCACTGTAATGCCGGGGCACTGGCCACTGCGGGGTACGGTACCGCTCTGGGCGTTATTCGTGCGGCCCGGGAAAGGGGTTTGGAAGTGAGTGTTTATGCTGATGAAACCAGGCCTCTTTTGCAGGGTGCCCGGTTAACCGCATGGGAAATGATGCAAGAGGGAATTCCCGTCACTTTAATCACTGATAATATGGCCGGGTACTTGATGAAAAAGGGTATGGTGGATTTAATTATCGTTGGCGCGGATCGTATTGCCGCCAACGGTGACGTTGCCAATAAGATCGGTACTTACGGGTTGGCCGTACTGGCTAGGGAACATGGAATCCCCTTTTACGTTGCCGCTCCTATGTCCACCATAGATTTTAATCTTAATTCCGGTGATGAAATTCCAATCGAGGAAAGGGAATGGCATGAGGTTACGGGTATTGCCGGCTTTGCGGTGGCTCCTGAAGGTGTTCAGGTTTGGAATCCCGCCTTTGATGTCACCCCTAATTCACTGGTGGAGGCTATCATTACAGACAGGGGAATTGCCCGTGCTCCTTATTTGCAATCCCTTAAAGATCTAAATAACCGTGATAATTAACATATTTAAAGGAGGAGACTTTAAGTGTCTGACTATATTGTACGGGACATCAACTTGGCAGACAGTGGAAGATTGAAAATTGATTGGGTCAGGGCTCACATGCCGGTGTTAAATGCCATTCGCGAGGAATTTGAAAGGGAACGTCCCTTTCAAGGGTTGAGGGTGGCCATGAGTATCCACCTGGAGGCCAAAACCGCATATCTGGCTGAAGTTATGAAGGCCGGTGGGGCAGATGTGGCCATTACCGGATCAAATCCCCTCTCTACCCAGGACGATGTAGCGGCTGCTCTTGCCAGGGAGGGTATAAATGTTTTTGCCTGGTATGATGCCACCGATGAAGAATACAATGAACACCTTCGCAAAACCTTACTAACCCACCCTCGGATTATCATCGATGACGGTGGCGACCTGGTGCACATGCTTCATACAGATCTCAAGGATCAAGCAAGTGAGGTAATCGGCGGGAGTGAGGAAACCACCACCGGGGTTCTTCGCCTGAGGGCTATGGAGAAAGCCGGGGAATTGAGGTTTCCAATGATTGCCGTTAACGATGCTTTTTGTAAGTATCTTTTCGATAACCGTTATGGTACAGGCGAGTCCACGTGGTCGGGAATAATGCGGACAACCAATTTGATAGTAGCAGGGAAAACCGTGGTTGTCTTTGGCTACGGGTGGTGCGGAAAAGGTGTTGCCATGCGTGCCAAAGGATTGGGGGCCAAGGTAATTGTATGCGATGTTGACCCCATTAAAGCTATCGAAGCATACATGGACGGTTTTGAAGTAATGAGCAGTGACGAGGCCGCCCCCCGTGGAGATATCTTTATCACAGTAACCGGTTGCAAGGATTTATTGCGCCAACGCCATTATAACCGTATGAAAGACGGCGCGATACTATGTAATGCCGGGCATTTTGACCTGGAAATAAATATTCCCGAATTGGAAGATTCCGCGGTATCCCGCCGGGAAGTACGAAAGAATATTGAGGAATTTAAGTTGCCTGACGGTCGCCGCATATACCTGTTGGCAGAGGGGCGCTTGGTCAATTTGGCAGCCGGTGACGGGCACCCGGCGGAAATTATGGACATGTCCTTTGCTTTACAGGCACTTTCGGCGCGCCACATATTGGAAAATGGTGCCGAGCTGGAGAAAAAGGTATATGTGGTCCCCGAGGAATTGGACCGCCGGGTGGCAGATTTGAAACTTAAATCCATGGGTATAGAAATTGATCGCCTTACCGATGAGCAATACGCCTACCTCAACAGCTGGGGAGAAGAATAAAAATATGTCTGAATCACCGGAAAAAGTTGGTCAAGGATTAATAGATGCGTGCAACGATATGAGTGGTGCCGGTCTGGTGGCCGGAACATGGGGGAATGCATCAATTCGCTATGAAAGTAATATTATAATTACCCCCAGCGGCATGCCTTATCATACATTGACTTGCTCTGATTTAGTGACCATGGACCTGTCCGGTGCCATCAAGTCAGGCAGCCGGCGCCCGTCCACAGAATCACCTTTGCACCTTGAGATTTACCGTCAAAGGCTTGATGTCAAAGCCATAATGCACACTCATAGCATCTATGCCTGTGCCCTTGCGGTAGCCCGGGTTGACCTGCCGGCCATATTGGAAGAACAAACTCAACTGGTGGGGGGAGAAGTAACGGTGGCGGAATATGCCCCCGCCGGCAGCGAAGAGTTGGCCCGTTTTGCAGCCCTGGCCCTGGGGCAGCGAGGAGCGGTACTGCTAGCCAATCATGGACTGGTGGGTGTGGGAAGGGATATAAGTGAAGCCCTCTTGGTGTGCCAGATTGTGGAGAAGGCTTGCCAAATATATATCTTAAGCCGAACCATTGGCTCTCCCTATTGTCTTGACAATGAGGAAGTAATCTTATTAAGGAACACCTTCATGCAAAATTACGGGCAAAAAATTCAGGTATAATTCCCACCCGTCCCTCGCAGGGGCGGGTGAGTTCATACAAATAAAAGTCTGAGTAAGTGAGCGCAGGGTGCTGCCCGCTCCGGCAGTATGATTATCGAAACACCACCTAAACACCTGCGCACAAAAAGTAACGAAGGGAGGGACCGGTTTTAACCGGTAATTAATGGCGAAACTCCTTATTAAGGCAGGAAACATAGTTACCATGAACGAAAATGATGAGGTGATTCAGGGGGGAGAAATAGCGGTAGACGGTGACCGGATTGTTCATGTAGGACCGGCCGGCTCAACCCCGGCTGATTTTAACGCGGATAAAATCCTGGGCAGCGAAAAAATGCTGGCCATGCCCGGTTTCATTAACTGTCATACCCATGCCTCAATGACCTTATTGCGCAGCTATGCCGATGATCTTCCCCTTATGAAATGGCTGCAGGAAAAGATTTGGCCCTTTGAAGATAATATGACCTCGGAGGATAATTACTGGGGGGCCATGTTATGCTGCGTGGAGATGATTAAGTCCGGCACAACCACCTTTGCGGATATGTACATGCACATGGATCGCATCGCTGAATCCGTGGAAAAAACAGGTATGAGGGCTGTTTTAAGCAGGGGCATGATAGGTATAGCTCCCAACGGGCCGCGGGCATTGGAGGAAAGCCGGGAATTCGTGCGGGAATATAATGGCTCGGCTGAAGGAAGGGTTACCTGCATGTTCGGTCCCCACGCCCCTTATACATGCCCGCCTGATTATATCCGGCAGGCTATGGAATACGCCCAGGAGCTAAAGGTGGGGATTCATATCCATCTTGCGGAAACCCGGCAAGAGTTTAACGATATTACTGAACAGTACGGGAAAACACCTGTTCAGCTGATGGACAGCATAGGGTTGTTTGAGCAGCGCGTGCTTGCTGCTCACTGTGTGCATTTGACCGATAAGGATATTGAAATCCTGTCTGCCAAAAAGGTTGGTATAGCCCATAATCCCGAGAGTAATATGAAACTGGCCAGCGGCATTGCTCCTGTCCAAAAATTATTGGATGCGGGAGCGATTGTAGGCTTGGGAACAGACGGTGCTTCAAGCAACAATAATTTGGATATGCTTGAAGAGCTGCGCAGTGCCTCCTTACTGCAAAAAGTAGCCACCGAAGATGCCACCGTCTTGTCGGCCCCCACCGCCCTTGCCATGGCCACCAGGGAAGGGGCGAAGGTGCTGGGTATGCAGGATCAAATAGGCATGTTAAAACCCGGTTACAAGGCTGATATAATCTTATTTGATATGGATAAACCGCACCTTTACCCGCTCCATAATCCCGTTGCGCATATTGCTTACGCCGCTTCTTCAGCTGATGTGGATACAACGATTGTTAACGGTAAGGTGCTAATGGAAAATCGCCGGGTATTAACTGCAGACGAAAATGAAGTCTGTGCTAAGGCTTCGGAATGTGCCGAAAGATTGCTCAAAGAAGCCGCGGGCAAATAGCTATTTATTAAAATTTAAAATGTATTGGGACGGTGCCGCCGGTATGCACCGTCTTTTTTGTGCTCAATCCGGGTATTGCCCTTGGACAGATATTAGCGTTATCATTATGAGAGACTGCAGATTGTAATCGGGAAAAGAAAAAATTTAAAAATGAGGGATTAAAATGCCGGAGTTAGTATACCTGAACGGATGGCGGGGTCCATTCGAAGATGCCTTTATTTCTGTTAACGACAGGGGTTATATTTTCGGCGACGGGGTTTATGAAGTTATTCGCGTTTATAGCGGAAAAATGTTTGCGCTGCAGGATCACTTGCGGCGTCTGGAAGCCAGTGCCAAGGCAGTGGAGATTAATTTGCCGGGTGGCAAAGAAAAGATCGGTGTTATATGTGAAGAATTACTTAACCAGTCTCGGATAAAAGAGGCTATGGTATATGTACAGCTCACCCGGGGTACCGCGCCTCGCAATCATATTTTTGACTACCAAATGGAACCCAATTTACTGGTCACCGTGAGGCATTTGCCGGAGATTCCAGCATCCGTTTACAGTGAAGGTACTTGCGTGATTACCCACCCCGATTTCCGGTGGCACATGTGTAATGTAAAAAGTATATCTCTACAGGCAAATATTCTGGCAAAACAAAAAGCACATAAATCCGGTGCCCTGGAAGCAATTTTCGTGTTGGATGACGGTACGGTAACCGAGGCCGCTTCAAGCAATGTTTTTATGGTCAAAGGGGAAGTTTTGAAGACACATCCCTTGGGGAATAAGATACTGCCGGGGATTACAAGGGACTACGTTATTAGATTGGCCCGCTCCCTGGAGCTGGAAGTGCAAGAAGAAGCCTTTTCGATTGGAGAGTTGCTGGAAGCTGACGAGGTGTTTTGTACCAATACCATTTTTGAGGTTATGCCGGTGGTGAGAGTGGACGATAAAACCATCGGTAACGGGCGACCGGGAAAGCTGACAAATCGCCTCTGTAATAACTTTAAATCACTTAGATCACTTTAACTATGCAAAATATCCCCGCACCTGTTTAGGTTGCGGGGATACCTTTAAATGCACACTAATTATTTTTTTTCTTTAAAGGTTTTAAAAATCGTCTTAGCTCCCGAAGCAGCAACACTGAAGAATCCCCTGTGCTTGGAGAGTATTTCTTCCAGAGCATTACAAACCGCCTCTATTTCTTCGCGGGAAACGGTTAAAGGGGGTTCCAGCCGGATAACATTGGGGTTATTCAAGGTATAGGCCGTAATAATTTTATAATTATTCATTAATTCACCGGCCACAAGGCTGCCCATGTATTCTTTGGAAACCTTGCTTGTAATGCCAAGGCTCAATTTGTCCCCCAGGCCCTTAACTTCATTGAATTCCAGGCCGATCATAAGACCCTGGCCCCTTACATCTTTTATCAGCGGGTACTTTTCCTTGAGGCGGTTTAACTTTTTCATAAAGAAACGCCCGTTTTCTTCCGCCTTCTCCACCAGTTTTTCCTGGTAAATAACCTCTATTGTTGCCAGCCCGGCCGCCGCAGCCCGGGAATTACCGCCAAAGGTCGAAGTATGTAAGGTGGCCTTGTCTATACCGCCGTATGCTTTTCTCCAAAGGGCGTCCCTGGTAACAAAGGCACCTATAGGCATTACCCCTCCACCAAGGGATTTGGCCAGGCAAAGAATGTCGGGCTCCACTTCATAATGCTCACACGCAAACATTTTACCTGTTCGCCCCAAACCGGTTTGAATTTCATCCACAATTAACAGGGCACCGTACTTTTTACATATCCTTTGAACCTCTTTTAAATATCCTTGCGGTGGTGTAATGATACCGCCCTCGCCCTGAACCGGCTCCACAATAAATGCCGCGGGGTTGAGGTCACGCATGACCTTACCCAGGGCATCCGTATCACCGAAGGGAATGGCATGGCAGGCGGGAAGCAATGGCTCAAAGGGCTTCCGGTATTTTTCCCGCCCGGTTACCGACAATGCCCCGAATGTTTTCCCATGGAAGGAATTGTCGCAATAAATAATATCCGCGCGTCCGGTGGCCGCCCGGGCCAGCTTCAGTGCTCCTTCCACAGCTTCCGCCCCGCTGTTGCAGAAAAAGGATCTTTGCAATTCACCGGGGGTAATCCCGGCCAGATTATGAGCGAGTGCTCCGGCCAGAGCAGGCAGAGAGGCTTGTATAAGACTTGGTATTTCATCCACCTCACGCAGCGCCGCGAGAATTTTAGGATGGTTATGCCCCAGATTCAGTGACCCGTACCCACCAAGGAAATCCAGATACTTGTTGCCGTCACTGTCCCACACACTAACTCCCTCGGCCTTAACAAAATGTTTATCGAAATTCAACATACCCATTACGGAGGCAAGACCCGAATTGCCGTATTGTTTATGCATTTTTCTTATTTCTGCCCTGTTTAACGACAATGCCTGCTGTAGCGAAATAAGATTTTTACCTTGTCCGTTTTTACCAGTTGGGTTCAAAATTTTCACCTCATCGATGCCAATATTTTGCCCTAAATCTATGTATAAATCTATCACGCAGCAGTTCCCCTGTCAATTTTATGCAAAAGGTTTAGGGTGACCCGGTGATTTCCGGAGAGAGCAGAGCACTGAGTAGCGGCGCTCAGCCCGTCAAATCCCAAAAGCCATGACCCCGTAAGGGCGTGAAGAAGTAGTCAAGCAGTCTGCAGCAAGCGGCCTTCCGGGAAACACTTACCCGCTCTACGAGAATAATTGCGAAGCGAACGGAGGAAACCACCGGGGCGCCCGCGTACTAGAAGTAACTTTATAAAGCGGTTTTTTCAAGGTAGATGTTAGGCATAAAAACTTGACAATAACAAAAGGTTCAGCTACAATTCTTGTGTAAAGTAAATGGCCTTTATAGATACAGAGGTTTGGAAATGAACAAAGTTGCCTGGATGGCTTTACTATTCGATTTTTACGGACAACTACTCACCGAAAAACAAAGGAAATTCCTTGACCTTTACTACGGGCATGATCTATCATTGGGAGAAATTGCCGAGAATTACGGTGTTAGTAGACAGGCGGTTTATGACAGCCTTAAGCGATCAGAAAAAGTACTTAATGAGTTTGAAGATAAACTGGGCCTGGTGACACGTTTTTTGGAGCAAAGGGAAAAACTTTCCCAAGTTGCCAGGCTGTTGGAAGAGTCCCGGGCCGGAGGCGGTTTCGAACCAATGTTCAGGGCCCAAAAGCTACTGGAAAAAATACTGGAGATAAACGAGACTTAGGAGATTGACCCCAGGGTGACCCGGTGATTTCCGGAGAGAGCGGAGCACTGAGTAGCGGCGCTCAGCCCGTCAAATCCCAAGAGTCATGACCCCGTAAGGGCGTGAAGAAGTAGGCAGGCAGTCTGTAGCAAGCGGCTTTCCGGGAAATACTTACCCGTTTCACGAGAATAATTGCGGAGCGAACGGAGGAAACCACCGGGGCGCCCGAGCACTAAAAGTAACTTTCGAGTAGACGTTTTTTCAAAGTAGACGTCCATGCCGCCGTATGGCGGCACCAGCAGAGGAATGAAAAAGTGACTAAGTGCGTTTTATATACAGCGAATACCGGGTTCAAGGCGGGGGCAACACCCGGAGCGAACATACGCAAGTATACGGCAACGGCATTGATACCTATCGGAACAAGATAATCTTAGCTTTGCCGTTGCGGAGCAACCTCTTTTGGCAAAAGCCAATGTGTCAGAGAGCGAACGGAGCGGAGGATCAGCGGCGAATCTTGTCTGAGCGAAGCGAGTTATGAGCCGCCCGGAGCGGAGTGAGCTCATTCAATTAAAAGCTGAGTAAGTGAGCGCAGGGTGTTGCCCCCGCCGGCGAAATAAGTACCTTTATAAGAAACCGCAAGAGAGTTTTTTCAAGGTAGACGTCCATGCCGCCGAAGCCGGCACCAGCAGAGGAATGAAATAAGTTAATAAGTTAATGGCCTGACCCCAAAGGGTTTTTCAAGGTAGAGTACGAGACAGTTGAAAGCGGGTTAGAATCAAAGTTTTATCTAGGGGGATTTTAAGTGTTTTCCAGTCTGGCTGAAAGGCTTCAAGATGCCTTCAAAAAGCTTAAAAGCAAGGGAAAACTGAGTGAGTCCGATGTTGATATGGCTCTTAAAGAAGTTCGCCGGGCCTTTTTATCCGCTGACGTTAACTTTCAAGTGGTAAAGGATTTTATGCAGCGGGTGCGGGAAAGGGCTGTGGGGCACGATGTTTTGGAAAGCCTGACCCCCGCCCAACAAGTAATAAAAATTGTACGTGACGAACTGGTTGCCCTCATGGGGGGAGAAGAAAGCAAAATCAATATGTCCCCCAAACCGCCAACGGTTATCATGATGGTTGGTTTGCACGGTGCGGGTAAAACGACAACCTCCGCAAAACTGGCCAGGTTGTTACGGAAACAAGGACGTAAGCCTCTTTTGGTGGCGGGGGATATTTACCGCCCGGCAGCCATAAAGCAGTTGGAAGTTCTGGGCAGCCAGCTTGATATCCCTGTTTTCTCTATGGGAGATAAGCAGCGTCCTCCGGTAATTGCCAGGACGGCTAAGGAAAGCGCTGTTAATAACGGGCATGATGTAGTTATCATTGATACCGCGGGACGACTTCATATCGATGAAGAATTGATGGAGGAATTGCATGCCGTAAAATCGGAGGTACAGCCCCAGGAAGTTTTACTGGTGGTGGATGCCATGACCGGACAGGATGCGGTTAATGTTGCCAAAACATTTAACGAGCGGCTGGAGCTGGACGGTGTGGTATTGACAAAATTAGACGGGGATGCCCGGGGAGGGGCAGCATTATCGGTAAAGGCCGTTACCGGGTGCCCCATAAAATTTGTAGGCCTGGGGGAAAAGCTGGATGCCCTGGAAACCTTTCATCCTGACAGGATGGCTGATCGTATTTTGGGTATGGGGGATATGCTTACCCTCATTGAAAAAGCTCAAGCTAATTTTGACCAGGAAAAAGTATCCCAGCTTAATAAACGTATCCGCAGTATGGAGTTTACGCTGAATGATTTTGTGGACCAACTGCAGCAGGTCAAGAAATTGGGTCCCCTCGACCAGATATTGGGTATGATACCCGGGTTGGGAAATAATAAGAAGCTTAAGGACATGAATATTGACGAAAAAGAACTGGTCCACGTGGAGGCAATTATTAATTCAATGACCCCCTGGGAGAGGGAAAACCCGTCCGAAATCAGCGGCAGCAGAAAAAGACGGATTGCTAACGGCAGTGGTACCAGGGTTCAGGATGTAAACCGTTTGTTAAAGCAATTTGAACAAACAAAGAAAATGATGAAACAGCTCATGGATGCCGAAAAATCTATGAAGAAAGGCAAAATGGGCAAGAATCCTTTAATGATGGGTAAAAAGGGAGGACCATTCGGTCCCTAGATCTTAAAAAGGAGGTGACATTAGGATGGCTGTGAAAATTAGGTTAAAAAGAATTGGAGCCAAGAAGAATCCTATTTACAGAATAGTGGTTTCAGACTCCCGTTCACCGCGTGACGGCCGGTTTATTGAGGAACTGGGTTATTACAATCCCCTTAAGGACCCGGCTGAAATTAAGATTGATGAAGAAAAGGCAAAGGACTGGCTTGGTAAGGGAGCTCAACTTACAGATACCGCCAGAGACTTGTTTAGCAGGGCAGGTATTATTAAAAAAACTGCCGGGGAATAAATGAGGAGGTCTATCTCTATGGAAGAGCTGGTTGGAATCCTGGCCAAATCCCTGGTAGACCAGCCCGAAAAAGTAACGGTAAATGTGATGGAAAAAGAGAAATCCAGTGTCATCCAATTAAGGGTTGCGCCAGAAGATATGGGCAAAGTAATCGGTAAACACGGACGCATTGCAAAGGCCATAAGAACAGTGGTTAAGGCGGCTGCAATAAAGCAGCGCAAGAAGGTCTTTGTGGAAATAGACAGCATTGTGACACCCGGATAAAATTTTCCATATATTTACCGGGGCATTATCCCTCATTGTGTTGACGGGGGATGACGAGGAGGACTTCCGTCGGGATGCATAATGACCGTTATGTAACGGTGGGTAAAATTTTAAAACCCCAAGGAAACCAGGGAATGTTGAGGGTACTTCCTCTTACGGATTTTCCTGAACGCTTTTTTAATATGGACCGGATTCCGATTCTACACCGGGATATCAGGAAAATCTTAAGTATAGAAGAGGTTTATAGCCATAAAAGATTTTTAGTAATGAGGTTCAGGGAGGTCCCGGACCGTAGTGAGGCCGAGAAATACAAAGGTGCTTTACTTCAGATACCCCGGGAGCAGGTTATGGATCTTCCGGAAAATGCCTATTATATATTCGATATTATAGGTTGCAATGTTTTTGCCAAAAACGGCAAATTCCTGGGAACTGTAAAGGATGTTATACAAACTGGTGCAAATGATGTATATGTGGTGGAAGAAAAGAGCCGGCGAAAACCACTTTTAATCCCCGCCTTAAAATCAATTGTGCAGCATATTGATCCACAGGCCGGGCGTATTGAGGTTGACTTACCCGAGGGGTTGGAGGAATTGTAACCGAGGTGTAACCGAGGTGTAACCAGTGAGAATAGATATCCTCACATTATTCCCAGAAATGTTTGCGGGTCCCTTTGATGCCAGCATTATAAAGAGGGCTAGGGAGAAAGACATAATATCAATAAATCTTGTCAACATGCGGGATTTTTCCTGTAATAAACACCGGACGGTTGACGATACCCCGTATGGTGGAGGGGCCGGCATGGTGATCGGTCCCGAGCCGGTATTTAACGCTGTGGAATCCATAGCACGGCAGTCAGGGCAATCCCCCGGGCGTGTTGTGCTTATGTGCCCCACGGGAAGTCCTTTCAATCAAGGGCTGGCCCGGGAACTGGCCGGAGAAGATCATCTGGTAATAATTTGTGGGCATTACGAAGGTTTTGACGAGCGCATACATAAAGAGCTGGTAACGGATGAGGTGTCAATAGGAGATTTTGTTCTCACCGGTGGCGAACTTCCGGCTATGATTGTTGTTGACGCCGTTGCGCGCCTGGTTCCAGGTGTTCTGGGGGAAAAAGCATCGGCAGAAGAAGACTCTTTTTCTGACGGCCTTTTGGAATACCCCCATTATACCCGTCCCCGTGAATTCAGGGGAATGGAAGTTCCGGAGGTCTTAATAAGCGGCCATCACGAGCGTATCCGCCAGTGGAGGCGCAGGGAGTCCTTGATTCGGACTATGGTGAGAAGACCTGATTTGCTAAAAGATGACCTTTTAAGTTCTAGGGATAAGGAGTTTCTTCGGAAGCTGAAGGAAATGCTAAGGCAATTTGTGTAAAGTGCCGGTGTTATTGCGCCTGGAAAAAATTTATGTTATAATGCTCGCTGTGGATAAAAGATGGTCCGCTGTCTCCTATTGAGGCATGAACATCTTCAGAGAAGGGGGGTACATAATTTGAACTTAGTTGATGTAATAGAAAAGGAGCAGCTTAAGAGCGATATTCCCGATTTTCAACCGGGAGACACCGTTAAGGTGCATGTTAAGGTTGTTGAAGGTAGCCGGGAACGTATTCAGGTGTTTGAAGGTGTTGTAATTCGCCGTAAGGGGAGCGGTATCAACGAAACCTTTACTGTAAGAAGGGTATCCTACGGAGTAGGTGTAGAACGCACCTTTCCACTGCATTCACCCCGGGTTGCCAAAATCGAAGTGGCAAAACGAGGACGTGTGCGCAGAGCCAGGCTGTATTATCTTCGTGAGCGTAGAGGAAAAGCAGCCCGTGTTAAAGAAAGAAAAAGATATTAATCAAGGGACTGCCAGCCAGTCCCTTTTTGTAATTTGAGACAAATTCATATTGCGGGGAGATCACAATGGCAATTGCTGATAACGATCAATTAAATACCGGCAAATGGGGAAGACGGTCAAGGGGCCGTAAGTCGGGCTTTATGGAGGTTTTGGAATCAGTTGTTATTGCGGTTGTATTGGCTGCTTTAATTCGTATTTTCATTTTCAGTCCCTTTTATATTCCTTCGGGATCTATGGAGCCCACTTTACAAATAGGTGATCGTATAATTGTAAGCAAACTGAATTATCATTTCGGAGGGCCTGCCCGGGGTGACATAATGGTATTTCGCTTTCCGTTGGATCCAGACCGGGACTTTGTAAAGCGGGTAATAGCCCTCGGGGGAGAAACCGTAGCATTTAGGGACAGCCAGCTTTACATTAACGGGGAGCCTGTTGAGGAAGAGTATTTACCCGAAGATTTGCGTTTTTCGGATTTCGGCCCCGTGGAAGTGCCCCGGGGACATTACTTTATGATGGGTGACAACCGCAATAACAGTGACGACAGTCGCAGGTGGGGTCCGCTGCCCGAGGAATATATCATTGGTAAGGCAATGGTTATTTACTGGCCCCCCGGGAGAATAGGTTTGCTGGAATAATGATTGTTAAATCAATGCATTAGGGGAAAACATACTTACTACTAAAATATTTAAAGCGCTCGGAAGTGAGAATATGGATATACAGTGGTATCCCGGTCATATGGCTAAGGCCCGGAGACTGGTGGAACAAAATTTAAAGCTGGTGGATGTTGTTATTGAATTGCTGGATGCCCGGGTTCCCCGGAGCAGTCGCAATCCGGTCATCAACAAAATAATAGGAGACAAACCCCGCTTATCGGTACTAAACAAAGCCGATTTGGCAGATAAAAATCTTACCCAAATATGGGCCCGGCTTTTAGGTACAAATGGCCTTTGTCCGGTTGTTAATTCGCGTACGGGTCGAGGTTTGAACAAAGTACCGGATGCGGTGGTGAACCTTGCGCGTCCTAAAATAAAGGTAACGCCTTCAGGGCGAATGAGGCCCGTCAGGTGTATGATTGTTGGGATTCCCAATGTGGGTAAGTCTTTGTTTATTAACAGTTTAGTGCGCCGAAAGGTAACGCGTACCGGAAATAAGCCCGGCGTAACCAAGGGCCAACAGTGGATCCGTGTAAACAAAAGGGTGGAATTACTGGATACACCGGGGATACTATGGCCAAAGTTTGAAGATCCCGAGGTCGGATTTCGGCTGGCAGCCATCGGTGCCATCAAGGAAGAAGTATATTCCATTGAAAATGTTGCGGTAAGGCTTATAGAATGGTTAGAAACAAATTATTCCGGTGTACTTAAGGAGCATTATGATTTACCCGGTTATGAGGGAATCAATGATATGCTGGAGCAGTTGGCCCATAAACGCGGGTTTATCATCTCGGGTGGAAGAGTAGATATTTACAAGGCATCCGTTCACATCCTTAAGGAATTCAGAGAAGGTAAGTTGGGATGCTTCACCCTTGATTTGCCGCCGGAGCGTTAAAAAAGAGTTAAAATTTGCTTATCCTCAGCAGGGATTTGTTTGTTAACCGAGAAAAAATCAATAAAGTTTATACTTCTTCGTCGGAGCATGGAGAATATCAGTATGACAAAAAAGAAGGATTTAGACCCGGGTTCACTCACTGTTGCCCGGATACGTGAAATATGTAACAGCGGTGAACAATTGGATGAATGGTTTATTGATGCCCTGGCCCGGGATAAACGTGCCGGCGTAAGAAATATATACCGGCAACTGCAGAAAAAAAGTACCAAACATGAAAAAGATTTGGATTTTTTGAAATCAATATATAAATATGAAAATATATATTTCGATAAGGGGTATACCTTAATCGCCGGTGTGGATGAGGCGGGAAGGGGGCCGTTGGCCGGCCCGGTGGTGGCTGCAGCCGTTATTTTGCCCGGGTATGTTGAATTACCCGGTTTAAGAGATTCCAAGAAACTGACCCCTGTATTTCGAAAAAAAATGGCATTAATGATAAAAAGAGTATCACTGGACTGGTCGGTTGGCCTATCCACAGTAAATGAGATTTTGTGTTATAATATTTACGAAGCTTCATTGTTAGCTATGCGAAGGGCAGTTCAGGGTCTTCGTCACCGGCCTGAGTTTCTTTTGGTTGACGGGTTTCCAATAAAGGACTTGGATATTCCACAACAGGCACTGGTAAAGGGTGATGATAAGTCTGCTTCCATAGCTGCTGCATCGGTTATTGCCAAGGTGACCCGGGATGAGTTGATGAGGGTGCTGCACCTTCAGTATCCCGAGTACGGATTTGACAAGCATAAGGGATATGCCACCAAAGGACACCTGGAGGCGCTGGAACAATACGGCCCGTGTTCCGCCCATAGAGCCGGTTTTTCACCGGTAAAAAGGGTAATGACCGGTGGTAAAAATGTTTGAAAAATTATTTCTTTTATTTTAATCAGTTGATTATTAAGATTGTTTCGAGAGCATTTTTAAAAACCACGAGGTAAGCCTTAGTGTACGCCGGGGAGTTACAGAATTCACAATCATATTAGCCTCCGGCTGTATTGGGGCTGCTTTTAAATACTTTGTGGTATTAATTAAGATATTAAAGAAAGGGGGGAGAACTTTGTCCGACTGGGCGGGGGTAGTGATTTTTCTTGTGGTTGCAGTTGCTTTTGGTGCCGGAGGAATTCTTATCAGTTTTATTATTCATCCCAGGAGTAAGGCTAATCAGAAATTTGAGGCCTATGAATGTGGTGTGCCCACTATAGGTGAGACGTGGGTACAGTTCAGGTCTGCTTACTTTCTCTATGCATTAATGTTCGTTATATTCGATGTGGAAACAATATACCTGTACCCTTGGGCTGTGAAATTCCAGAGCCTGGGGCTTTTTGCGTTCATTGAAATGATAATATTTATCTTTATTCTAATTGTTGGTTTGTGGTACGCCTGGAAGGAAGGTGCATTGGAATGGAAGTAACAAATGATAAGGGCATGCCAATGCCAAGCGAGTTAAAGCGACTTGTGCACTTTGCATCTCTGGAAAAAGTCCTGAATGTGGCCAGGGCACATTCCATTTGGCCTTTGGGCTTTGGATTGGCCTGCTGCGCCATTGAAGCTCTGATGGGTACCAACGGACCTCGTTATGATCTATCCCGCTTTGGGTATGAGGTTATGCGGCCCACACCGCGCCAGGCTGATGTAATGGTTGTTGCGGGGACTATCACCCACAAATCGGCACCATTTGTGCTGCGCCTGTGGGAGCAGATGGCGGAACCGAAATGGTGTATAGCTGTGGGCAGTTGTGCAATTTCCGGCGGTCCCTTTGTGGATTCATATTTTGTTGTACCAGGGGCAAGGGAGCTTATCCCGGTGGATGTATATGTTCCCGGGTGTCCACCACGGCCCGATGCAGTTATTGACGGTTTTCTTAAGTTAAGGGCCAAGATTCTTGATCCGAAGGTGGTGGAGCTTTAGGTTATGGAAAAGAAGTTGCCTGATGTAATTAAAGATCTAAAGGAAAAGTATCCCCGGATCGAGGTCTCAGAGCAAACGATTACCCTCTCGGCCGAGGATTTGCTGCCCGTTATGCAGGAGTTAAAGGAAAATTACGGCTTTAATTACCTGTCTAATTTAACTGCCGCTGATTACCCCGCCGAAAAGAAAGGAAAAGGCGACGATAATGAAGCGGAAGATAATGGGGAAATGGAAGTTATTTATAATTTGACATCTATTAATGAGAATTGCTTTTTAACAGTGAAAACACGGGTTAGCCGCAAAGAACCGGAATTACCTTCTGTATTCCCGGTTTGGGGCGGTGCCAATTGGCAGGAGCGTGAGGTTTACGACCTGTTTGGTATTGTCTTTACCGGCCACCCCAATTTAAAGCGGATTTTGCTGACTGATAATTTTGAAGGCTACCCGTTGCGCAAGGATTATCAATGGGTGGGTGGCAGGAAGTAACTCTTGAAAACTAAGAGGTGTGGCGAATGTTAAGGACGGAAACTTATACAATGAACTTTGGCCCACAACACCCCGCTACCCACGGCGTGTTCCAAGTGGTCCTTACGCTTGACGGGGAAAGGATTGTAAAGGCTGAACCCGTCTGCGGCTACCTACACCGGGGAATTGAAAAACTGGCCGAAAGCCGTACCTATACACAGGTGATTCCCTATACCGACAGGTTGGATTACTTGGCGGCCATGTTGCAAAACTGGGGTTATGTTTTGGCCGTAGAAAAATTGATGGGTATCGAGGTTCCTGAAAGGGCTGAGTACCTGCGTGTCATCTCGGGTGAGCTGTCACGTTTGGCCAGCCATGTGCTGGCTACCGGCGTTTATGCTTTGGATATCGGGGGGGTCACGGGATTCCTTCTTTGCTTCAGAGAGCGGGAGCGCATGATGGACTTGTTGGAGGAATTGACCGGCTCCAGAATGACCCTTAGTTACGCCCGCATTGGCGGCGTTGCTGATGATGTCCCCGAAGGATGGCTGGATAAGCTGGATAAGCTTATGGATGATATGCCCGGTTATATCGATGAGTATGACGGGCTAATCACCGGTAATGAAATATTCCAAGCCCGTACAAAGCACGTGGGCAAACTGTCTCCGGAAACAGCAATTGACTACAGCCTCAGCGGTCCTGTATTGCGTGGTTCCGGGGTGAATTATGACCTGCGCAAGGCCAAGCCTTACAGTGTCTATGACCGCTTTGATTTTGAAGTGCCCCTGGGCAAGAACGGCGATTGTTTTGACCGTTATTACTGCCGGGTTTGTGAGATGCGCCAATCGGTGCGGATTATAAAACAGGCCATTGAACAGATCAGAGAGATTGACGGCCCGATAAAAGCCAAGGTGCCCAAAGTACTGAAACCACCTAAGGGCGATGCTTATGCGGAAGTGGAGAGCTCCAAGGGAATCATGGGGTTCTATATTGTGAGTGATGGCACCAATAAACCCTACAGAGTTCATGTGAGGAGGCCGTCATTCATCAACCTGGGTTACCTGGATGAAATGTGCCGTGGTTGGCTCATTGCGGACTTGGTTGCCATCCTGGGAAGCATTGATATTGTTTTAGGTGAAGTGGACTGTTAAAAAATGGGACTATAGGGGAGAAGAGGCATGTTGGAAAATCTTTTTACAAATATAGCCGGCTCGCTCAGAAACCTGCTGGACAGCGCGGGGGTCCCTCCACTTTGGAATGACGTCACGTTGCTAGTTGTAAAACTGGTCGCTATACTGGTATTTATTCTTTTAAATGCCATTTGGCTGGTTTACATGGAGCGTAAAGTTGCCGGATACATGCAGGCCCGTATTGGTCCCAACAGGGTGGGACCGAAAGGGTTACTGCAGACTATTTGCGATATCGGTAAATTGATCAGTAAGGAGATCCCTATTAACCAAGGTGCCGATAAGGTTCTCTTTTTGCTGGCACCGGTACTGGTCTTTGTACCGCCTTTAATGATATTTGCTGCCATTCCCTTTGGCGACGGGATGGTGGCACTGGACCTGAACATTGGTTTATTTTACGTTTTTGCCCTGGCCTCTCTTAGCACCGTTATCTTCTGGATGGGTGGATGGGGCTCAAACAACAAGTATTCCTTACTGGGAGCCATGCGTGTAGTAGCGCAGATGGTGAGTTATGAACTTCCAATGATTCTTTCAATACTGGGCGTTATTATGCTGGTGGGAAGCATGAATCTGTCGGAGATTATTTCCGCCCAGCAGAATATGTGGTTTATTGTTACGCAACCGGTTGCTTTCTTGATATTCTTTATTGCCGCCGTTGCTGAGTGTAATCGTACACCCTTTGACCTGGTTGAGGGAGAGTCGGAAATTGTTAACGGTCCGTATACTGAATATGGTGGAATGGGATTTGCCATGTTCTTCCTGGCTGAATATGCAAGCATTATGATTATTTCAGCCATGGCAACAATTCTCTTCCTGGGGGGCTGGTTGGCACCCTTTGGAATGACATTTATTCCTTCTTGGTTGTGGTTTTTCCTGAAAATGTACGTGCTGATTTTCGTAGTAATGTGGTTCCGTTGGACTTACCCGCGTATCCGGGTTGACCAGCTTATGGGTTTCGGTTGGAAAGTTCTGGTGCCGCTTTCCCTGGCCAACATCTTTGTAACCGGTATTGGTATGTATATATACCGGGCGATTGGGTGGTGATGGCATGTTTGGAAAAGGATTAATCAAAGGTTTGGCCATAACGTGGAAGGAATTCAGATCGAAAAAGTTTACGGTACAATATCCTGAACAGCAGCACCCTAAGCCGGAGCGCTTTCATGGCCGGTTTAAGCTCGATGTTGATAGTTGTATTGCTTGTAACTTGTGTGCCAATGCCTGTCCTAATAATGTAATCAAGATTTCCAGTGAAAAGGTTGAAAAGAAAAAGTTTTTGACCAAATACATTATGAACATTGAGTACTGCCTGTTTTGTGGAATGTGTGTAGAGGCTTGTAACAAAGGAGCCCTAAAATTTACTACAGATCACGACTTGACCCAGTATCACTATGACGCAATTCCCTTGGTCCTGGTAGAACGCGAGGCACCGAAGCCCGAACCGAAACCTGAGGAAGAGGCATCCGAAGAAAAGGGCGGCAAAAATGCCAAGGCTGCAGCAGGAAAGAAAGGGAAAAACAAAGAGGAAACCCCGGCAGCATCGGCTGACAAATCAGCCACCGAGGAAGTAGGAGCCGGAAAGGCCCCGGAGAAGGAGGGTCAGTAATATCATGGAAACCAGTATTTACAGTGTATTAGCATTTTACGTACTGGCCGCAATTATCCTGGGCTCTGCTGTAATGGTGGTGTCAATGCGCAATATAGTTCATTCGGTTCTGTTTCTGGCAATATGTTTCATAGGCATGGCAGGTTTATTCCTACTTTTGGATGCAGCATACCTGGCGGTTATCCAGGTATTGGTTTACGCCGGAGCGGTTTGTATTATGATTATTTTCGGTGTCATGCTCATCCAGAGGACGGATATGAAGCACTCCAACCTGTTCAACCGGCAAACATTCCTAGCCGGAGGAGTTGTGGCATTGACATTGGCAGTATGTGGTTTTTTCGCCGGTACTACAGCTTGGGCGGATCTGGCGGCCAATACCCCGGTACCGGAGGATTCACTGGGGCAAATCGGTCAGTTGCTCTTGAGCAAATACGTCATTCCCTTTGAAGTTGCTGCCCTGCTGCTGCTAGTAGCCCTGGTGGGAGCAATTGTTCTGGCCAAGGAGGTGAAGGCTAATGATAACGATTAGCCTTACCCATTACGTAGTTTTGTCAACAATTCTTTTTACTATTGGCCTTTTCGGAGTGTTGACCAAAAAGAATGCAATATCGGTGCTTATATGTATTGAATTAATGCTTAATGCAGTCAATATTAATCTGATTGCCTTCAGTAAGTTCATTACACCAAATGACTTTATCGGCCAGATATTTGCTATCTTTGTAATAACTGTGGCTGCTGCGGAAGTGGGGGTAGGGTTGGCGATTTTAATAGCCATCTACCGCAATAAGCTGTCGGTCAATATTGATGAATTTGACTGGCTGAAATGGTAGGATTCTACAGAATGAAGGTAGGTGCTAAAATAAATGCTTGTTGAATTTGCAATGCATCATGCATGGTTGGTACCGCTCCTGCCCGCCCTCGCATTTTTGATTATTATCTTTTTGGCAAGGCCGTGGCCTAAACTGTCTGCCGTCATATCCATTACCGGAATGGCCACTGCATGCTTCTTTGCATCACTGGCGGCTTACGGAGTGTTTACCAATCATCATTTTACAGAGCATCCGCTTGTTTATGCTGCAAGATGGTTTTCACTGGGTCCCCCGGGTATGCCTGATCTGCAGATTAACGTGGGAGTACAACTGGATCCTACTTCAGCGATGATGCTCTTCATGGTGAGCTTTATTGCAACATTTATCCAGCTTTATTCAGTTGGGTATATGGAAGGCGATCCAGGATTTTCAGTGTTTTTCTCATACCTTTCCCTGTTTGCATCATCGATGCTGTTGCTGGTGATCTCCAGTAACCTGCTGCAGATGTTTATTGCTTGGGAATTGGTTGGTTTGTGTTCATACTTGTTAATTGGGTTCTACTCGCACAAGATATCGGCCAGGGAGGCTGCCAAAAAAGCCTTTGTAACTTGCCGCATAGCTGACTTTGGATTGTTGCTGGGTATTTTGGGCCTGGTAATCACTTTCGGTACCCTTGATTTTGTGGAGCTCAGTGAAAGAGTGGCTAACTTCAAGGAGTACACAACCTTCGGCACTTTGACATTGCTGGCGGTGCTGGTGTTTATCGGGCCTATTGCCAAGTCGGGCCAGTTCCCTCTGCATGTTTGGTTGCCCGATGCCATGGAGGGTCCCACCCCGGTTAGCGCGCTGATTCACGCTGCTACAATGGTTGTTGCCGGTGTTTACCTGGTGGGAAGAATGCTCTTCTTGTTTGTGGAAGTACCGGTGGCTATGGATTTGGTTGCCATTACCGGCGCCTTTACGGCACTATTCGCTGCAACCATAGCCGTTACCCAGAGGGAGATTAAGCGAATATTGGCTTACTCCACTGTGAGCCAGCTTGGGTACATGATGTTGGCCCTGGGAGTTGGGAGCTTGACCGCCAGTATGTTCCATCTCTGGACCCATGCTTTCTTCAAGGCTCTGATGTTCCTTGGAGCAGGTAGTGTGTTGCACGCTCTGCATCACAAGGCGGATGTTTGGGAAATGGGTGGTCTGGTCAAGAAAATGCCCGTAACTTCCTGGACATTTGTTATCGGCGGTTTGGCTATTGCCGGTATTCCACCCTTTGCCGGTTTCTGGAGCAAGGATGAAATCCTTGTTGTCACTTTGAGTGGCGGGCACTACGTGCTTTATGCAATGGCAGCGTTTACTGCCTTCCTCACGGCGTTCTATATGTGGCGCTTGATATTCCTTGCCTTCTACGGCGATGAAAAGCCTGAAAATCATCCCCACGAATCACCGTGGACAATGTGCTTGCCATTAATTGTTCTGGCTGCCGGGGCAATGACAGTGGGACTGCTGGGTACTCCGTGGAACAACATCTGGGCTCACTGGATTTACTTTGGCGAGGCACATCACGGCGGGGAAATCGCCTGGGGTGCAATGATATCCTCCACTGTAATTGCAATTGCAGGGATCTATCTTGCCTATACCTTGTATCTTAAGGATAGAGAGAAGGTCAAAGCAAAGGCTTTGGCGGAGAGGTATAAGTCTCTTTATAACCTTTCCTTTAATAAATACTATATCGATGAGATATACCTCTGGTTCAACCATACCATAGTGGATGGTTCCGCCAAGTTGTTCTACCTCTTCGATATTTACGTGGTTGACGGTATTGTTAACGGGCTCGGCGGATTTGCCAAGCTTTCCGGTGACGGTTTAAGGGTACTCCAAACCGGACGTATGCAAAATTACGCCCTGGTATTCTTCCTGGGAGTACTTGCTATCGCCGTTCTTATGGCTTTTGCAGGTCCTTCCGCCGCCGGCCTGGTGCTGGGAGGTGTGATGTAGATGAGTTTTCCCGTACTCCCTGTCATATTACTGGCCCCGGTGGCGGCTGCCTTGGTATTGGTATTTGTACCCAAGGATGAACACAAGCTTATTAAGTGCGTAGCCGCTATCGGCACCTTTGTCTCCCTGATCTTGAGCCTTTATGTGTATTTTGGCTACGATCAGAATCTGGGCGGGTTACAATACGTTATCAGACATGATTGGATTCAGGACTTGGGCGTGACTTTCTTCCTGGCTGTTGACGGCATTAGTTTACCCATGCTGCTCCTGACCAACCTGATTGGATTTTCCGCCGTATTCGCTTCATGGAACATCAACAACAGGCCCCGGGAGTTCTTCATACTTCTGATGCTTCTTATTACCGGTGTGATGGGTACATTTGTCGCCCACGACTTGTTTATTTTCCTGCTTTTCTATGAGGTTGTGGTTATACCCATCTACATTATGGTTGTTATCTGGGGTAGTTCCAAGCGAGTTACCAAAGAATACGCCGCCATGAAGTTGACGATTTACCTGCTTATCGGTAGTGCTTTTCTGCTGGTGGGCGTGATTGCTCTGTTTAGCAAATCCATAGCCGTCCTCGGAGGGCCGGATATGAGCTTTGCAGGACTGGCGGCGGCCGGGAGCCAGTTATCGGACTTTGACCAAAAATGGCTGTTCGCGCTTCTGCTATTCGGGTTTGGCTCATTGATATCAATGTGGCCCTTCCACTCCTGGTCACCCGACGGTTATGCCGGCGCTCCCACTGCTGTTAGTATGATCCACGCCGGTGTACTGAAGAAAATCGGTGGTTATGGTTTGGTTAAAATTGCTGTACTGACTCTTCCGGTGGGTGCGCATTTCTGGGCTCCGTGGATGGCAGTGCTTGGAATTGCAGGTGTCGCCTATGCTGCCTTTGGAGCCCTTGCTCAGAAGGACCTCAAGTATGTTGTGGGTTACTCGTCAGTCAGTCACATGGGCTATGTTATGATAGCCGTGGCCTGTCTGGATGTAATCGGCCTAAACGGCGCGGTTGCCAATATGTTTGCCCACGGTGTAATGGCTGCTTTGTTCTTCTCCATGATCGGATTCATTTACGAGAAAACCCATACCCGTTGGATTCCGGATATGGGAGGTCTGGCCCGTCAAACACCCAGGCTGGCAGTAGGCTTTATGATGGCAGCTATGGCGTCTTTGGGACTGCCCGGTCTGGTAAGTTTCGTTCCCGAATTTACCATCTTCGTTTCCGCCTTCCATAATTATGGTGGGTTGGCCGTTATCGGTATTGCGGGAATCATTATTACAGCACTCTATGTGCTTAGGGCCGGTGCCAATACGCTCTTCGGTCCTCCGAGGCCTGAGTATGATCACTTGGAGGATATAAAAGGTGTAGAGCTTGTGCCGCTGGTGGTTTTGGGTACGGTACTCGTAGTAGGAGGTCTGCTTCCCTCCCTGTTATTTGACATGATTAACAGTGGCGTTGTTCCTCTCCATGCCGAGATTAGCAACGTGCTGCAGTTAGGGGGGAACTTGTAATGCCGTTTGACATTTCTTTACTTTCAATTGAAATGCTAACCGCTGCATTGGGCTTAGCCGTGCTGATAATGGGAATTATTTCTCCGCAGAGCGCCAGAAAGGGCCTGTCATGGGTGGCATTAATCGGCTTGGTGGGTATCACCGGGGTAGCCATTGCCTCCTGGGATACACACAGCAGTGTCTATTCAGGCATGTATCTGGTGGACAATTATGCCACCTTTTGGAAGATAACCTTTTTGGTTGCCGCTACACTGGTTGTGCTGGGTTCCATGCGCTATGTGGATAATATGGGGGGACAAACCGAGTATTACAGTATCCTGGTTTTTGCTACTCTGGGTATGATGGTTATGGCATCGGCAGGAGATTTCATTACCCTGTATATGGGATTGGAATTAATGACCATTGCCTTCTTCATTTTGGTTTGTTTCCGGAAAAATGACGGTAAGTCAGTAGAGGCCGGCATTAAGTATATATTGCTTGCCGGTATGAGTTCAGCGGTTATGCTTTACGGTTTGAGCCTTATTTATGGTTTGACCGGTAGCATTACAATTAACGAGGTTGGGCGTATTATAGCAATGAACCCGGTAAGCCCGGCATTGGTTCTAGGAATGGTAATGCTGGTAGCTGGGCTGGGCTTTAAAATATCGGCAGTTCCATTCCATATGTGGTCGCCGGATGTTTACGAAGGTGCCCCCACTCCGGTTACAGCATTTCTTGCTGTTGGTTCGAAAGCAGCATCCTTTGCCATTTTGATAAGGATATTTGTTGCTGCACTGCCGGGTGTCTGGGAACACTGGGCAATGGTTATGGCCATATTAGCCGCGGTAACCATAATTGTAGGTAACCTGGTGGCCATCCCCCAGAATAACATTAAGCGCCTGCTGGCATACTCCAGTATTGCTCAGGCTGGATATATTCTGGTGGGGCTGGTTACAGCCACCGAAGCAGGTATAAAGGGTGTAATGTTCTATGCCTTCCTGTACGTTTTTGCAACGGTGGGAGCCTTTACTGTGGCAACTTACTTCTACAATATCACTGGCAGTGACAAAATCAAGGATTACGCGGGCCTGAGCCAGCGTTCGCCCCTGATGGCTGCAGTGATGCTGGTGGCTATGCTAAGTATGGCGGGCATTCCCCCGCTGGCGGGTTTCGTGGGTAAGTTCTATCTCTTTAAGACTATAGTGGATAATTACCTGTGGCTTGCCTTTATTGGATTGATCATGAGCATGGTATCAGTATATTACTACCTCAGGGTTGCCTTGGTGATGTACCGCGATGATCCGGCGGATCCCACACCAATTAAGATTTCCAGCCCGGTGGCCATTACACTGGTGTTAACCATGGTTGTAACCTTGGTTATCGGTGTCTATCCGGGACCGCTGTCTGAGGTTGTAAATGCCGCAGCACATTCCTTTTTCTTGCAATAATGCAGGGATAAATTAAGAAACTTACAAATAGAAGCCAGGTTCTCTTATCGAGAACCTGGCTTCTATTTTGTCTGGTGCACACAGGGACGGTTCTTAAAGGGTCCAATCGGAAGTTTTGGCAAGAATAAAAGGCTTAAAACCGAATAATCTCTGGTTTTGAGCCTTAATCATCAATAACGCGCAAAGACTGCCTCGCCAAAATTTTTGATTGCCCAAGAAGAATGAAGTCGCTTCTGCCCCCAGCTATGGGATTTCATCTGTTTCTTTTGAATTATAATCTAATATTCTACCTTGAAAAAACTATCTCGTGGTTTCGTTTAAAAGGTAATTATTTCGCCGGAGCGCGCAGCACCCTGCGCTCGCTTACTCGGGCATTTTAATTGAATGAGCTCACTCCGCTCCGGGCGGCTGCATAACTCGCTTCGCTCAAACAGGATTCGCCGCTGATCCTCCGCTTCGTTCGCTATTTTGACACATTGGCTATTACGCATAAGAGGCTCCGCCGCAACGG
>Ga0182240_100157_pt1 | contig 29294 bp, 28 predicted proteins | sample hydfrates4_PW_90_FD_145594 | JGI IMG/M metagenome (GOLD analysis project Ga0182240, IMG submission 145594) | Subsurface microbial communities from deep shales in Texas, USA - hydraulic fracturing test 4_PW_90 | ecosystem: Environmental > Aquatic > Deep subsurface > Shale gas/oil reservoir >...
GGCTAATTATTGAAGAGTTAGATTTTTAAATATAATTTCTTATAGACCATTTGAAGATAAGAATAAAATAAAGAGATGAATAATAATTACTACTATTAAAAAGAATACTAATAATTTAGGAAGCTATTAATTGTTTTTAAGATAGCTTCTTTTTTTCTTTAATTCATAAAATTATTCAAAAACCTGCCTATAGCCTCTTCTTCCCCTCCTTTATACTCAGATGAATATAGTACCTATTATAAATATGATACCTATCTTATTTCAACAATAATAATAGTAGCTAATAAGGGAGGAATAAAGCATGAATAATTATTTAGATTATTTACCTGATATCTTGGATCAATATGAAGAAGAATCACTTTTAGAACAGCCCAACAAAAGATGCATAACTGGTCTAAGAAATTATACTTTGATGAAATTAATTTTAACAGCCGGTTTAAGGCCCAAAGAGGTTCTAAATCTTAAGTGGAAAAATATTGATCTTATTGAATACAGTTTAATGATCAGATCTGAAAATTTAACACAAAACAGAAAAGTATATATAACATTAGATGCAGTTGATGCTTTAAGGGACTGGAAATATAGGCAGCATAAAGAAATAGGAAACTGCAGCTTTGTTTTTACTACTTTAGAGGGGAATGTAATTAAGGCCAGGTATATGAGAAGTATGATTTCTAGATATGCTGATAAAGCTTTTATTTGTAAAGACGTTTCTCCCTATACTTTAAGACACACCTATGGAGCTAAGTTGTATAATACTAATGAGGATTTAAGAAAAGTTAGAAGGAATTTAGGTCTATCTGATTCTAATCATCTTAAAATTTATTCTATACTTGCGGATCAGGATGTTGGATTTCTATATTAAATTTAATTTTCCCTGTATTTTCTTGCCATTAGAGTAATATAACGATATAATATATTTAATAGTTAATTAATTTTTGAACCTTTAAAAGTAAATAGTAGTAATAAATGCATTTAATTATTAAGAATTATTCCTATCGCGGGTCTTCAAAAAGGGTAAAAACCCCCTTCACCCGCGCAAACAGAGAATAATATATTATATGAGAGTATTCTATAGGATAAGTGAGCTAATTAAACTCTCATATATTTCCAATTTTGTCGAATCAACTTGAAAAATTTGTCGAAAACGGTGACCCGCGCAAATAGCGATTTCAGCCCTGTCATAACAGGCTTCGCAAGGGGTACTGTCAGAATCAACAGTCCACTACAACAAGGATTGCGACACCAATGAACTAAACAATGAAGCATCTAATCTATTATATGTCAGAATCAACAGTCCACTACAACAAGGATTGCGACCGTGGCCTCTTTTTTCTTTCACTGTCACTGCCCAAAAGTCAGAATCAACAGTCCACTAAAACAAGGATTGCGACGGAGAATTATAAGCGTGTTCATAGGTAAGTGTAGAGTCAGAATAAACAGTCCACTACAATAAGGGTTTTAATAGATTGTAAAACATAATAATTTTTGGATTAATGAGAATGCGCAAGGGGGTTACTATGCAAATAAGAGTAATTAATAAAAAAGAAGGTATAGTAAGAGAAGCATATTATACTATAGAGTATGTGTTTTTCAATGATCCTGATTATATTCTAGAGCAATTACTTGAATGTTCTTGTGACCCTTCTGGAGATATCAGAAAAAAAGAATGTGAATGCAGAGAAAAGTGGGAAGAGTCTATTGAAATCTATATTAGAGAAGAAGGTGATGAATGGATTGAAATAGGTGATTGGGATGATTTTAGAGCGAGATTAGAATTAAGTAAATTGCCTCCTCAAGAATACATAATTTAAAAAAGTGTTTACTCATTCAGAATAAAAAGTCTATTACAAAAAGGATTGAAATTTTGCTCCGAACTCTTTAACATTTACATAATCAAGGCAGAGCATAAGTCCATTAAAACAAGGATAAAATAAAATTAGTGAGGAATAAATATATGAATTTAGAAAAATTTATAATTAAAGCTTTATCATCTAATAAACCATCATTATATTTTAAAAATAATGAAAAAGCAGGAAAAGAAATATTCCCAGCTTTATATAAATTGAAAACTGTTCCTGAAATGGAAGATTATCATTACCATGATAATACTTTTGATCATGTGATGATGGTAATAGATGAAGTTTCAAAAAATACTGATAAGCTTAATGTAAAATTTGCTGCTTTGATGCATGATATTGGTAAATTAGAAACTAAAAAAGAAATTCTTCCTCATCATTATAATCACGAGAAAAAAGGAGTAAAGAAACTCAAAGCACTTGCAGCAGGTAAGTTATTAGCCCAGCTTGTCGAGTCAGCAGCATTTGTTATTAGATACCATATGATGATTAAAAATTGGAATGATTTAAGGCCTGGGACTGTTGTCGATATGTTTAATGCTATTTATGAGAGTCCCTTGTCAATGGATGATTTCCTGATTATAATTAAAGCTGATAATTTAAAGAAAAAGAGTCAGAAAAATAATATTCCTTATGAAGAGATATCTAGTATATACAATGATTATGTGAAAGAAATAAAGCAAAAAGATATTCGAGATAGAAATAAGGAGAGCTTATTTATAGCAGATAAAAAATAGAGGATTTTTGAACTTTATATTTAAATATATATTAAGAAGTAATTTATTCTGAGGCAAAATTATTTAGCTTAAAAATCATGAACCTTGATAATAATTGATATAACAGTTTGGTCAAGATAGTCAAAGTCGCGGCATTTGCTTTAAAATTGGCTTTTTTAGTCTTATTTTAAGCTTAATATAGTGATCTTCTTTTCTAAGCAAAGTGCGGTGAGGGCTGTTATAATAGGAATAATGATGTTTGACGGGGTCTAATGACTAAGTCCACTACAACAAGGATTGAAACTGAAAAAATTCAACAGTGAACATGATTTCAAGTTCGAGGTCTAATGACTAAGTCCACTACAACAAGGATTGAAACCCATAATTAACTATATCTAACCCGTATTCGCCTGTAAGGTCTAATGACTAAGTCCACTACAACAAGGATTGAAACCTATCATCTGAAGTTCTTATTTTATACTTCATCTTTGTCTAATGACTAAGTCCACTACAACAAGGATTGAAACTCATCATCAAATAGTAAAAAGTTCTCCCAGACTAAAGTCTAATGACTAAGTCCACTACAACAAGGATTGAAACAACTGAAAATCATTTTTAGATATTTCTGCACTTAAGTCTAATGACTAAGTCCATTACAAAAAGGTTATTATCACTAGTTGCTATTAAGCAGCTAGATTTTTTTATTTTCATAAAACTTTTTGCTTTTGCCAGTATGTTGTCAAAGTCAGGTTGTATAATATTAATTGTAAGAAGCATTTTATAAAACCTGTCACCACTCAAATGAAATTATTATCTGTTTTAACTAAAAGTTTAAGATAAAAAAGAGGAGATGAACATTTTTTAGTTGATTTAAATGGCAAATAATCTGGAGGTGGAAATATTAATAAAATACTAAGAGTTTTAGACAGCATAGAACTTTTTTTAATGGCAAGAGTTCCTTCAGTCAGTTTTATTTTAGGTTTAGCAGCAGGAATTATTTCAATGGTGGTTTATATTAATTATTCTTTATCTATTTCTGTTATAGCTTTAATTTTAAGTTTCTCAATTTTTGAAATTTATAAAAAATATTTTGCTGGTGAGCCTGATTTTATAATGCATTTTGATAATGAAAATCTTGAAGATGCAGAAGATTTCGAGAAACTTATTAGAGATGTTTTTGAAGGAAAAACTAATGATGATTAATCGAGATAACCCAGGAGGTGGATTTATGAAGAAAGCAGTATATTTTTTAGTACTAATTTTAATACTTTCACCGGGAGCCTTAGCTCATTCTGATTTTATAGAAGAGGGTGAGTTTGGAGAGTGGGAAAGTGGAAGTTTTAATGATTATATTAATCCTGATGATTTTTATGAGCATTTAAAAGAAAAATATGAATATAAAGTACCGGATTATTTTGATCATGAAGTTGTTATTCCAGTAAAAATTGTGAGTTACTATGGTTTTGCAAAATATCATTATTTAACAGGTAAGCCCAGGGCAAAAATTCAATTTGGCGATGACTTTGAGTATGTTTTTAAATTAAATAATAAAATAGGATTAATTCTAACTGATCAGGAAATAGAAGCAATAAAAGCTGAGAATGAGTTTTCAACTTTAGATGAGATTATTAATAAAGGAACATTAATTTTCAAAGAAAAGAGTAATAATCCTATTAGTGATATACAATTCTAGATTATAAGTTTAAATTAAGTTAAAGCGATTTAGGGATTAAATTCTACCTAAAAAGCTTTAATTTTTTTTGTTTTTAAAACTGATTTGCCAGTATGTTGTCAGTGATGGATGATATATTATATATAAATGAGTTATTATAGATTGAAAAATAGAGCATTTAGCCAAATATCGACAATCTTTTTAAGATTATATAAAAAGGTAATTATATGCTTTTATTGAAGTATATATATAACTATTAAGATAAATAAAAAATATGTCAAAATGGAGGTGCGAAAAATTAATAATCATAAAGAGAAAATATTAACTTTATCATCATTACTTCACGATTCAGCTAAGTTATTGGTTGAAGATAAAGATAAAGCTTTTGATTATCAAAAAAGAATTTTAGACCTATTAGATTCAATTGATAATGAAACTTCAAAAGAAGTACATCAAGTTTTATCTGATTTATTTTCTTCTCAAGAAAAAGATGAAAATAGCTTAGCCTATTTCATTGAAGAGGCTCATCAGTTAATTGGACTTGATTTAGATTCCGATTATACATACAAGCCTTTAAAAAACATATTTTCAAATATTGATATAGGTAAAGCAGATATCAATAGTGAAAAATATTATTTGCCTTCAAAGATAAGTGCAGCTAATTCTTTTCCAGTAGACAAAAAAGAGATTAGAGATGAAGATCTTTCTAAAGCTGCTTCAAGCTTCAAAACAGAATTAATGAAAATTTTAAAAAGCAAAGACAGTGATCATTGGGCAGATAATTTATATAGTTTAATTGAAAAGTATGGTTGGTCTTATCCAGAAAGAAAAGGTAGCAAAGATACTCTGGTAGACCATGTACATCTAGTGACTTCAATTTCTATTATTCTATATAAGAATTCAAATCAGGAAGAAGAAAATGAAAAAAGCTTTAAATTAATAGGTGGAGATTTATCAGGAATTCAAAGTTATATTTATGATATTGCAAAGATTAATTCTGGAGGAGTTTCTAAGAGACTAAGAGCTAGATCCTTTTTTGTTTCAATATTAGGAGAGGCTATTTTACACCAACTCTTATATAAATTAGAACTTCCTCAGGCTGCGAAAATTATTTCTGCAGGAGGTAAATTCTATCTATTAGCACCAAACACTAAAGAAACTGAAGAACTTTTAGTTAACACATCTAAAATGATTAATAACTGGTTTTATGATAAATTTCAGTCAGAGTTGTATTTCAACTTTTCCAGTGTAGATTTCAAAGGTAAAAAGTTCAGTGATTTTGGTGTAGTTTATGAAGTGATCAATGAAAGATTAGAGAAGAATAAAAACCATAAATTCAAAGAATTCTTAGAAGATAATCAGTCATTCCAGCTAGATTCACAATATGGAGCAAATGCAGACTTATGTGAATCATGTAATAAGCTTTGGACTAAAGAGGATTCTGATTTATGTCATTTTTGTGAGCAGGATTTAAATATAGGTAAGAATTTAACTTCAGCTAATTATATTGCCTATAAATTTAATGGTTCTAGCACAAATTATGATATTAGACTTTTTGATGAGAGCCCAATCTATATCTCATTATTAAAAGATAAAATAACAGAAGAAAAATATGATCTTTTAGTAAATATCAAAGATGATAATATATCACCTGCTGTACCTGAAATTCTTGGTACATATTCAAGCTATATTCCTACTTTTACTGATCGAGGAGAAAAGTTTGAGCTGTGTAATCAGTGTGGAGATGAGGAATGTACTGAAAGAAATAACTACTTTGAAGATTTCCCTTATCTATTCAGCTGCTTGGCTGCTTCTTCTGTTAATGGAAGAGATGAAGGACTTCAAGCTTTAGGTGTATTAAAAGCAGATGTAGATATGCTGGGTAGTATCTTCTCAATCGGACTTGGTTCAAAAGAGATTAATTTTTCTGAAATAGTTTCTCTAAGTAGAATGGTTGATTATTATTTCAGTAAAGTATTGCCAGAAAACTTTGCTAATGCAAAGGAAGTAACTTATAGTAATTGCTCAGCTAAACTGGATAAAAACTATATTGTCTATGCTGGTGGAGATGATCTTTTAATATTAGGTCCCTGGGATAATCTACTTTTAACTTCATTTTATATTAATGATAGTTTTAGGGATTATACAGCCAATAATGATAATGTAACTATTTCAGCAGGTCTGTCATTAGTAAGACCTAAATATCCAATAGCTATGAGTGCCCAAATGGCAACTAATGAAGAAGAAAGAGCAAAAGAATCTGGTAGAAATGCCTTTAGTGTATTTGGAGAGAGTCAAAAATGGGATAAATGGTTGAGAGTATTACCCTTAGCTAATTTATTAGACGAATCTATCCAGGAAGACTATTTTTCAATGAGCTTTGTTAGAAGATTAAATAGATATGCAGGACAAGAAAAAAGATATCAGGAAAATAATAATACTAAAGAGCGAAAATGGATAGGTATGTTTCAGTATGATCTTGGTAGGAATTTTTATGATAATAAAAAATTCAACAGAGATAAAAAGATGCAAAAAGCACTGGATGATTTAATTGATTTATTCTTAGAAGAAAAAGATGGTATGAGAGGCGTAGAAAACTTTAAACTTCCATATCACTGGTCATTATATCGTAACAGGTAATAAGGGGGTTATAAAAAATGGCGAAATATAATTATAATTGGAATACCCTGGAGTCTGGTTATCTAGATGAAGAGGGAAATTTCAAATTAGAGCTTATCGAAGATGAAGCTGATAAACTAGGTAGATTATTTGCAAATGGTGGAATAAATAGGAGTCAAAGATATGAAAAACTATCAAGTTCTCAGTTAAGAAAATTTTATAATGAGGTTAAAGCTTTAGACGCACAAATAACAGAAGAAAACTTTTCTGAAAGTCTTCCTTTTATATTAATGCTTAAAGCAAAAGCTAATTATGCTTATAGAGGTGGCGGAAGAAATAAAAAGATTCCTGAAAGTTTTAAAGACTTCATTATCAAGAATGTTGAAATAGTATCTAAAGAAAGAAATTACCAGTCATTTGATAATTTCACAACTTTTTTTGAAACCGTAGTAGGATACTTCTACGGCCACGGTGGGGAGGGAAATAGATAATGAGATTATTAGAATATAGAGTTATTAGAGGAGAAATTGAAACAAAAACTGGTCTAAGAATTGGTGGTAGTTCCGACACTATTGAAATAGGTGGTAATGATAACCCTGTTATTAGAGATGGTAAGTCTAACAAACCATATATTCCAGGTTCATCTTTAAAGGGTAAAGCAAGAACTCTTTTAGAATGGTATTTGGGTAAAATAGATAAAGATGGTATGCCTCATAGCTGTAAAGATGATAGCTGCTTTATCTGCCGTTCTTTTGGTATCAGTGCTGGAGAAAATGATGTTCAGTTTGGACCAGGTAGACTACTTTTTAGAGATAGTTATCTAACTGAAGAATCAGAAGCGGAGCTGCAGGAATTAAAGGAAAAAACCGGTCAAGATTTTACTGAATTAAAAACTGAAAATACCATCAACCGCCTTGATTCTTCTGCTATGCCACGCCCTATGGAAAGAGTACCTGCAGGGGTGAGCTTTGAATTTGAGTTAGTATATAAGATTATCGATATGGATGATGGTGGCCAAACAGATGAAGAAAACTATGAATTGATTAAAAAAGGACTAAAGATGCTTGAGTTAGATGCTATTGGTGGATCTGGAAGTAGAGGATATGGGAAAATTAAATTCAAAAATCTTACAGAAGAAATTAATGGATCTACAAATGAGATTGATTTAGCAGACATTAGTTTATAGGGTGGTGAATTAATCATGAAAAACTACAAAGTAACTATACGTCCCAGTACATCTTTTATCACCCCCTTAGACTCTGATACATTATTTGGTAGTCTATGTTGGTTGATCCGCTGGAATTATAGTGAAGAAAAGTTAGTAGATTTTCTAAAAAGTTATGAAGATAAACCACAATTTTTAATTTCTTCTGGAGTACAAAAGGATACTATACCCTTTCCAATAACAGAAGGAATTGCTAGAAGCAAAGTAAGGCAATTAGTAGAAGACGCCTTTGTATTTGTTGAACCTGAGAAAATGAATGCGGTTATCAGGTTAATAAAGAAAATAAAAAAGGAAAAATATCTACCAATAGATACTTTCAAAAAATATGTGAATGATTTCAGTCTAGAAAGAATTATTAAAGATATTGTTGCTAAAAATATTGATGAAATAGAAGGAAAATATCAAGATGCATTTCACCAGCCAAAACCATTTATGACATCAAAAGATAGATATCATAATATGATAAATAGATTGTCTAATAGTGCAACCGATGGTGAATTGTTTACTAGAACTGAAATTACATATCATGATGATATAGATATTTATTTAAGATTTCCTGAAGAAAAGCTTGATTTTTGGAAAGATAATTTCAATGCTTTATCTTATGAAGGTTTTGGTAGTAAAAAGTCAACAGGTAAAGGTCAGTTTGATGTTTTAGACTTTAAGGAAGTTAAACTACCTGAAGCTGATAATCCAAATCATTTCATGACTTTATCTTCTTATATCCCTGAGTCTGAAATTCCAGAGGGAAATTACAAGTTAAAAACAAAAAGAGGTAAGGTAGGTTCTATATATTCAAAAGCTAACTATAGTCCGTGGAAAAAACCATTAATCTTTTATGATGTAGGTTCAACATTTAAAATTGATGAAACTGATAAAGATAGAAGTTATGGATCCTTAATTTCAGATGTCCATCATTCTTTAGAAGATGTGGTTCAATATGCTTATGCTTTTGATCTGGGGGTGAGTTTGAGTGAGTAAAACTATAGAAAGATATTATCTGCAGCTGCAGCCACTAACTCCTATTCATATTGGTAGTGGAGAAGAGATTATGCCTTATGAATATATTGTAGATGATGATGGCAAATATTATCGTATAGATTTATTTGAATTACTCAATGTTATGCCACCAGAAAAAAGAGAAGAATTAGTAAAAATTATGGAAAAGGATCTAGTTGAAGTAAGAAGCAGTATTGCAGACTATAACTGGCAGAGTTCAGTTATATACCAGGGAAAAACAAGCAGTGATTTTGCTACTGATTATAATAAAAATATTAAAAGGTCAGCAAATAATTTAGCAATAGATGAGTTTATTAACTCAAAGAGAAGACCTTATATACCAGGATCTTCACTTAAAGGAGCTTTTAGAACTGCCTATTTGCATAAGTTTGCTGATAATATTAATTATCAGATTAGTAGGAACAGAGCTGGCTTTTTTAATGTTAGAGATAGTAGAAGAAAAGCTCAACAAATTGAAAGTGGAGCTTTAGAATATAGAGATTTCTTTGGAGATCCTTTTCAAACAGTTAAGTTCTCAGATTCATCTTTAAATATTGATAATATGGAAATCCATAAAACTTATTCTGTTAATGTTACTAAAGAAAATTCAAATGGTATTCCATACTATCAGGAAACTGTTTCAGGGCTTCTTAGTTCTAATGTAGAGCAGAATATTTTTGCTGAATTAAGTATAGATAAAGCAAGACAGGATAATAATTATGGTAAAAATTCTGTTAGACATTCCATATCAGCTAAAGATTTACTGAGTGCAACAAAAGAATTCAGTAAAAAATTAATTGAAGCTGAACTTAATTATTTAAGGAGTAACACTGCACCCACTGAAACAATTAGGATTTACCAGCATTTAAAATCTATTCATGCTGATTTAGAAGAAAATGAATCTTTAATCCGTTTTGGTAAGGGAATTGGTTTTAATTCTACTACTTTAAACTTATCTAATAAAAGAACAACTGTTAACCCAGTTAGTAGAGTTTTAGCTGATCATAAGTTTCCAATGGGCTGGGCGGTATTTAGCCTAAATGAGGAAAAACATGATGTAAGTATTCTAAATAATAAAGAGATTAAAGAAAAATCTAAGAAGATGGAAAAGAAAAAAGAGGAAAAAATTAAAAAGAAAAAAGAGAACTATCCAAAATTAATGGATTATATTAAAGGTGAGTATGGTAAATCAGAAGCTAAAAAAGCTACAATGGATAGAATGAGAGGAAAAGGTAAATTATATAAGAAGTATAAGAGAGAATATGAAAAATATCTTAAAGGATAACAATGAGTAACTAACAAAATCTATTAAGTTTGAGTCCACTAAAACAAGGATGTGAATTTATTAATGAAAATAAAGCAGGCAAAATTAGAATTTGATATCGAAGATAGGTTGAGTCTCGATTATGGCCGCAAGTTAAGAGGCTTTTTTGCAAATGAATTTGAAGATGTATTATTTCATCATCATAAAGAAAACGATAAATTTAGATATGGTTACCCCTTAATTCAGTACAAGATATTAAGAGGAAAGCCAACCGTGATTGCAATAGGTGATGGAGTTTCTTTAATTGCTGAAAACTTTTTAGAGATAGATAGATTAACTCTAGGAGAAAATGAATATGAAGAGCCTGATGTTAATTTAAGCATGTCTAATTGGGAATTATCTGTAAAAGAAGATGTAGAGATGCTTCCTTATAAGTATGAATTTATTACTCCCTGGATGGCTTTTAATCAAAAAAACTTTGATAAATACAAAAGTGAAATACAGGGTAGTAGTGATGAAAAAAGAGTAGAATTTCTAAGTAGAATTTTAATTGGAAATATTCTCTCATTTGCTAAAAGTATTGATTGGTGGATTGAAGAAGAAATTAAGGTCATACCAGTATTAAAAGACATAAATGTTAACTTTAAGAGTATGAATATGATTGGTTTTAAAGGTTTTTTCTTTACGAATATTATACTTCCTGAAGATATTGGTTTAGGTCAATCGTCCTCAAGAGGATTTGGAACCATTAAAGAAAAATAACTATTTTAACTGTGTGTTTTCCTGTAATTTCTTGCCATTAGAGTAATATAACGATATAATATATTTAATAGTTAAAAATCATTGAACCTTAAAAAGTTAATAGTAGTAATAAATGTATTTAAATATCAAGAATTATTCCTATCGCGGGTCTTCAAAAAGGGTAAAAACCCCCTTCACCCGCGCAAATAGAGAATAATGGAGTATATGCGAGTATTAGATAGGATAAGTTAGCTAATCAAACTCTCATACATTTCCAATTTTGTCGAATTGGCTTGAAAAATTTGTCGAAAACGGTGACCCGCGCAAATGACGATTTCAGGCCTGTCATTACAGGCTTCGCGAGGGGTACCGTCAGAATCAACAGTCCATTACAACAAGGATTGCAACCTGATAAATCTCAATGTACGCATCTAGTTGTGCTAGGGTCAGAATCAACAGTCCATTACAACAAGGATTGCAACTCACCAATGTACCTTTCTGATAATGCAAAGTGATCTTGGTCAGAATCAACAGTCCACTACAACAAGGATTGCAATAAATAGCTGTGATTTAGCAGTTAGTTATTTTATTTTTATAATATTTTTTATGCTTTGCCAAGATGTTGTCATTATTAATGTTATTATTAAAATAGATTAAAGAAATTAAGAAATATAAAATTTATGGGGGTGTTCTGGCTTCGCCTGGATGGTGAATCTTTTATAAGCGGGTCGAGGAGTTCCTTTCACTCGTTAAACACTGGGAACTATAAATTATCTGCAAACGATAATAATTACGCTTTAGCTGCCGCGTAGGTAGTTAACGCCTGAGCGGGTCCTGTCTGTGGAGTCGTTTTAGGTGTCATAAAAAGCAGACTAACCTTTTCCTGATGTCTGTAAGGAGAAGGGACATTTAACAGGCTGGCAGTAAATAATCCTGTTCAGTGGAGTGTTTACTGTAAGATGAAAAACTGAACTACGCTCGTAGAAACTATTAGGTGAGCTATTTAGTACGTGGGTTCGACTCCCACCACCTCCACCAATTTTTAAATATATTTTACAATTTGAGCCTATTATAGGTTCTTTTTTTAATTTAAAAAGGAATAAATTAGTTTTTATTGAAATATATATTTAAGATTGTAATTTCATAAGAAAGGAGATCTTAAAATTAAATTATATAATTTAGCATCTAAAACACCAATCTTTTGCCCTATGCATAAAGCTACAGTGAAAGTTGATTCTCAGAATATTAAAGAAATGGATAGCTTAACTAAATTCATTCTTTATGCTGTAAACCAAGGAGAAGGTATAGAAACAGTAGCTAAAATAACTAAGTTTGATAAAGATATAATAAGAGAAGACTTTGAATATTTATTAGATCGCAAATTATTATCTCTTTCTAAAAGTAAATATAAATTAACTGAAACAGGTAAAAAAACTTATCAATATATCAAATCTGTAGAAGATTTTAATGATAACAAGAAGGAAGTTTTAATAAATAAATTTTCTAGAGAAATAACTAAAGATTTTTCTGATCTGTATAATAAATCTGAGATTAAAGAAAATGGATTTAAACTTAAAGAGAATATAGTTACTGAATTATATTTTAATATTAACCCTGAAAATTTATATAATTTAATGATAAATTCTAAACAATTCAGCCAGTTAAAAGAATCAGAAAAAGAAAACCTGGAATTTTCTTTATATATTAATTGGGATCTATATTATAAGAAAATGAACATAACTAATATACCAAAAAGCAGCAATTTTACTCCTTTTCATAAATTAGAAAAGTCAAACCAAGAAGTTAAAGATAAAGAAAGCAGTAAAGGTACCCCGATGATATCGATAAAAAGATATTTTTCGATTTTTGAATTATATTTTAAGCTGGAAAACAATAATAAATTGAATAATTTAAAAAGTTTACATGAAAAGCATCAAAAAGATGATTATTCTGCAGATAAAGAGGAACTTAAATTGATTAAAGAATATCTTCCTTATTATAATCTAAGCAAGAAATCGTTCAATTTATTTTTAGATGAATTAACAGGAGAAATTGGCATCAAAAAAATAATTATTGAAGATGATTCACCTCAAAAAGGATATATCGAATTGGAATCAGAATATAGTGCTGAAGACATCAGCCTAGAAGATAAGAAAATGATAATTGAAAAATTTTATAACCAAAAGGATTTTAATAATATTAATTTAAATTACATAAAGCCTGTTTTTAAGATGAAAAAGAGAGTTTCTAAAATATTTGATTATCCAGTTGATAACTTAATAGATTTATATATTACTAGAAAAGTTGGAGAGGATTTATATGGCTAAAAAAGCAATGAATTTTAGAGGAAGTATCTTAAGAAGAATTGATTCTGAAGTTTTTATGGCTAATCAGACCTCGATTAATAAGACTCAGCTTCTAATAGATTCAGCAGCTAATGTATTTGAGATTATAGAAGATTTTGTAGGTTACATGGGAGAAAGAGAGAAGACAAAAGAACTCATAAAACAATTAGAAAATAAAAAATCAGTTCTTTATCAAGAACTGGCAGAACATAAGAAGCAAAATGAAATAGAACTAAAAGAATTTGAAAAAAGATTAAGGAAGAGACTTATGCAGGAAGAAGAAAAGATGAACCTTGAATTAGAAAAAATAAAGAAAATGGTAAAAAGTAAAGTAGAAAATTATAAAAGAAAAGATGAGAAGTTTTTGCAAGAGCTAAATACTAATAAAAAAGTAAGAAAAATATTCAAAAAAAGAATAGATGAAGTTGAAATATTCATTGAAATTGCAAAAGAAGAGTCTGATTTCAATAAACATGATATTTTAATTGAAAGGTTTAGAGGACTTCAAGTTAAGTTTAATAAAACATTTGCTAATGCTTAAATTATATAGGAGGAGATATTAATGGGAAATAATTTATATGACTCTGAGGATCCGGATCTTCCAGAGGAACAAAATAAGGTGGAGGTTATTGAACTTGGTAATAAAATAGTTGATACGATAAATACTATTTCAAATACATACAAAGAGGTTAAGACTTCCACAGAAAAGACTAAACAAGTGAGAATTCAAGGAAGAGCTTTTACAGAAGGACAAAAAGAAGATACTAAAAGATTAAAAGATAGTGAAGAAAATAAAACTAAAAGACTAGAACTAGAATTAGATGCAGAAATTAAAAAAGAAAAAATGGAATTAGAAAAGCTTAATAAAAAGTTGCAGAATAATAGTTTAGATAAAGAGAAACAATATGAAAATATAGATAAACTAATTCAAAGATATGATAAATTGATTGATCATTTAATTAAAAAAAATGATCAAATTTCAAATTCTATTGATTATAATAATATGGATGAAAAATTAATAAGAAGATTAGAAAGTGTTGAAGATAAACTAATTAAATTAGTTATAGAAATGAAAGATTTGACGGTGAAATAAATGATAATTCAGATAGCAGTCGGTATTTTTGTTGGTACAGAAATAGCGAAAGGAGTTTCTAAACTTTTTTTTAATGATTTAATCCTAAAAGAAAAAGCAAAAAGAAAAGATAAAATTAAAGCATATAATCAAGCTGTAAGAAAAATAAAAGATGAAGCTATAAAAAACCAAAAAACTGCAAAAAAAAGGAAAGAAGATTTATATAATCAGTATGAAGAAAATTTAAATAATAAAGCTGAAATCTTTGATGAAGAGGCTTTAAAAGCACAGGATGAAATGTACCATTATATTATAAAGACAGGTTATAATCTTAGAGATAAAATGAAAAAAATAGACAAAGAAATGCAGGAACAAATTAATAAAGTTATTAAGATGCACGAAGAAAGTCAGTTAACCAGTATTAGAAATAAAGCTTTAAATATTATTAGGAAAGAACTTATTAAAAGTAAAGAAAAAAACAAAGCTTATATTAATTACCTGCAGGATTATTTATATTCTGCAAAACAAAAGTATAAAAACAATGAGGTACTACCTGAGCATTTTGAATATTCTTTACCAGATGAATTTCCATATAAGGGAAAGATATATTATAAAAAAGTAAAAGAGCTTAATGCCTACATGACATGGACAGTGTGTGATTCTACAAGCTTAAAGAAAAAATTTCACTTAAGAGATTTTAAGAATCTAAAATATTTTAGTGAAGATGCTAATATTCCATTGTTTGTTGAAGGTTATAATTATGACAATGAAAAACATTCATTATCCATTGCAAAAGGTTTATTTATGGAAAATGCTGTAAACAAACCTGGAGAAAGTTTAACAGCTGAAGTTAAAGAAATAAAGAGATCCGAATTTATTTTAGATTATTATGATTTTGATTTAATCTTAAAAAGGGCAAAGTTGATTAATGGTAGACGAATACCGCCTTTAAATTCAACAGTACATGTATATCCATACAGCTGGAACTATCATTTAACTAAAGCCCCTTATATGTCTGAAAGAAAAGAAGATGGATTAAACCAGGATAATTTTGATTCTATACCTTTTATAATAGATGAATCTGATTTTAGTAAATTAAAAGAAGAATTAAATGAAAAAGATCTCTGGTCAACTGAATTTGAATGGAAAATAGCTCCAATAGATAGTTCAAACTTAAAAGATTTGAAGCAGCTTAAATGTTCAGCAGGAGGGTTATCTTTTACTGCAGAGATTATGCAAGAAAAAAAAGAAGTATATCTTAAATTTAACCAGATTATAGATACTGAGGAACAGAATATTAAGCATAATGATTTATTTGTAGTTATTAATGCTACTTTTGAAATTGCTTTTACTAAAGATAAAGATCTGTTTAACAAGAAAAATTTTGAGAAAGCAACTCACTTATTGTTATTTCTAAATCAAAGATTTGAAGAACAAAAAAATATAATTAACAGTAGAAGTGGTATTAAATATTTTGATAAGTGGACCAGTTTAACTGATGAAATAGTAGAAGAAGGATTTAAAGGCAAATCATTTTATTGTGAGTTTGAAAATATTAGTGTAAGAAGAATAGACGCAAGATCACAACTCTTTTTTTCTGTAGCTGATATAGTTAATAAAGAAGAGTTATCTAGACAAATATCAAAATTTAGAAATAATAGTGATTACAAGTTGCGATTTTTTACTTTTAATTCTAAGGATGAAAAGATAACTGTAGAGTTTGGAAATGAGCTTAATGCAGTAATGTTTTATCATAAAGAACCTAAACTTCCTTTTAAAAATAATATTGCCCTGATTTATAAAGAAGAATTTCCATATCCGGAAATACAACAGAAAAAAGCTCTGAATCAATTTAGAGAGGGTATCTTGGTTAATAATAAGCTTAAAATTAATATGTTAAATCCAAAAACAATTACTAAAGAAGAGTTAGCAAGAAAGTTTGATAATCCAGTTAATAAACTGATTGATAAAAATGATTCTCAACTTGCTGCTGTTAAAGATAGTTTTAAAGATAAAAATATCTTTATGATTCAAGGTCCACCAGGAACTGGTAAGACGACTGTAATAAAAGAGTTAATTTTGCAGGAGTTAAAACATAATCCATCTCATAAGATATTGGTGACATCTCAGGCCAATGTAGCAGTAGATAATGTAATTACAAAATTATTAGATGATGATGTTTATAAAGAATTTTTAAGTAAAGATAGTATTATTCGCTACGGAAAACAAGCTAAAATAGATGATTCAATTTTATTTTCAGCATATGAGAAAAAAGAAGACGATTATTCTAAGTTAATAAATGATGAAGCTAGTAAAAATGATGATTTTCTGACTCAAAAGTGGAATTCATATATTAGTAAAGATAATGACTCTTATTCTAATATAGGAGAATTATTTTTGAAAAATAATCAAGTTGTAGCTGCTACCTGTATTGGATTAGCTCAGAAGAAGGCTGGTTTAGATAAGGTCGATTTTGATTTAGTAATTATAGATGAAGCAGGAAAAACTTTGGCCGGAGAGCTTATAATTCCTATATTAAGAGCAAAGAAGGTTATAATAATTGGTGATCACAAACAGCTACCACCTATGGTTAATCCTGAAATTAGTGAAGAACTTGAGATAGAAAATAGATATGATGATATTTTAAAGCATAGTATCTTTGAAAGGTTATTTGATAAGAGTAAAGAAAATAAAATAATGCTCGATACTCAATATCGTATGCCAAATATAGTAGGTGATTTAATAAGTCAAGAATTTTATGATGGAAATTTAAAAAATGGAAAGCCAACATTTAATAAAAAACCTGTTTTTTCAAATAGTAATTTAAATATGATAAATATGGATGGGGTAAAAGGATATTCTGATGATAGTCAAAAAGATGAATCACCTTATAATCTTAAGGAAGTTGAAGTAGTATCTAACTTATTAGAAAAAATAGACCAAAACATTAAGAAAAAAATAAAAGTGGCTATAATTACTCCTTATTTAGGTCAAAAAAACAAACTAATAAAAGCTACTAGAAATAAAAACTATGAAAAGATATATGTAGATATAAATACTATTGATGCTTTTCAGGGAAACGAGGCTGATTTAGTTATATTTGCGACCACAAGAAGCAAAAGAACTACTAACTTCTTTAGGGACAATGCCCGGCTTAATGTCGCTTTATCAAGAGTGATAAAAGAATTATGGGTAATTGGATCACTTAAATATTTTAAATCTTATTCTAAAAAATCAGCTATTTATAATATTGGTAAGTATCTAGAAGATAATGCAGATATTTTTAAAGCTAAAAAATAATTCTTTCTGTATTTTCTTGCCATTAGAGTAATATAACGATATAATATATTTAATAGTTATTAAATATTTGAACCTTAAAAAGTAAATAGTGGCAATAAATGTTATAATTTATTGATAATTATTCTTATCGCTGTCCTCTGGAAGGGTCAAAAGCCCCCTAGGTTAGCGCAAATAGAGAATAATAGATTATATGTGAGTATTAGATAGAATAAGCGAGCTAATCAAACTCTCATATATTTCCAATTTTGTCGAATCGGCTTGAAAAATTTGTCGAAAACAGAGGTTAGCGCAAATGGCAATTTCAGCCCTGTCATAACAGGCTTCGCAAGGGGTACTGTCAGAATAAACAGTCCACTACAACAAGGATTGCGACAAAGCATTAAGAGCACCAACAACAAGAGCAGAACCAAGTCAGAATAAACAGTCCACTACAACAAGGATTGCGACTGTATTCAATGATTCGGGGTCATCAGGATCCATATTGAGTCAGAATAAACAGTCCACTACAACAAGGATTGCGACTTCTCTCCGCAAACAATTCAATAGTTAGTTCTTCTCTATGTCAGAATAAACAGTCCACTACAACAAGGATTGCGACTCTTTAGAGTTAAACAATTCAGAAAGAGCTTCTTTAGATAGTCAGAATAAACAGTCCACTACAACAAGGATTTGTATATATATAATAGACATAAAAAAACCTCAACCTTTTTTGCTCAGGTTGAGGAATTTTTTATATAACTATTTTTTGTTTTATTAATATTTTCCTTCTAATAACTTTTGCAACTCATCTGTATAATTATCAAAATTATCAATTACTTTTTGTCCTTGCGAAGCTGAGTTTTCACTTAAACCAAAGTGAGATACATCATTTCTTTTATACCTGAATTTATCATATAAAGCTAAGAAATCACTGAAATTTTCTTTGATTCCTTTTCTGATAAAATCAAACTTTTCTTGACTAGTTATTGGATTATATTCTTGATCTTCTTCAATAAGTGAATATAATGCATTTCCAATTTCATCTCTAATTTCAATTAATGTATAATCATAATCTTTATCTTTCATATGCTTAGGAAGATAAGGTTCATTTATTTCATCAGCAATTGTAGATATCATATTTTCTCTAAAGATGACTAAACCCTGCTGTACCAATTTATGTTCTTTACACCATTTAAGTAGCTGAAAATAATTTTTTAAGCCTTTTTTATCATTTTTATCAAAGATTGAAAATTTATTTTTGATTTTATCAATTAAGTTAAGTAAAGGGGAAATCCTATTGTTCGAATCTGTTTCAAACTCTTCTATCTCATCTAATAAAGTTAAGATATTTAAAATGGTGTTATTTAATTTATTACCTCTAGCAGTTTTGATTTCATCATTGAAATATTTCAGAGATTTAATTAATTTGCTAATTTTATTAATCAATTTGCGAGTCTGATCATCCATAGATTCATCTTGAGCAAACATTTTACCAATTGATCTCCCTGATAAATTATTAATCTTATCAGCATCACCGGTGTTTATAAAATTATCTACACCAACTACCCAGTCATTTAAATAATCAAAAGAAGTTAAATCTAAGATTCTAGCATTTCTATCTTCTAATGGTAGTTTTGCTACTTCATAAGCAGGTCCTAACTGTTCAAAGAGTCCATACTCTATACTTTTTACTTCTGCATTTTTTGATAACTTTACATAATTTAAGATATTCATCATTAACATTGCTAAATATCTAAAGCCATGTGTTACATCAAAATATATTTCATCGCCTTCATTGATTTCATTAGTAAAAATATTAAATATTTCCCACAATTCTTCTTCTGAAAATCCTGCTGGTATATCTATTAACTTGATTTCTAAATCAAGATCATATTCTTCTATAATGTTATCAATCTTTTTCTTTAACCCCATTTTATATACTTTTTTATCATTTCTATCTTTATAAGTATATTCATTCCAATTTTTTTGTTGAGCAGCTTCAGTAGCAAAAATAAGTACTTCTGAAAGCTCATCCTTATATTTTCTAATTAAAGCTTCTTGAATATACTCACACTCATCAAATTCATCATAATTAACAGTTATATAGTTTCTTGCACCTAATACTGAAATTAATTTTCCTTTTTTCTTGCTCATAATATCCCCCTTATTCATACATTGAGATTATATTTTTGGCATCCATAATTAATTCATCTCTTAAAAACTTAGGATCTAAAACTTTAATCTGAGTTTTTAGACTTAATAACCATCCCTTAAAAAGATTTACTCCTCTAATTTCAGTTTCAAAAATGAAGTTGTTTTCATCTTTTTCTGTGATCTTATAATATTCAGGATTGAATTTATCTTTCATTAATGGAAGTAGATTATTATCAACTTCAAGTTTAATCTTAGTTAAATCTCCAAAGAACATTTTCCAGCATTTTGAAACATATTCATCAATATTGAAATCTTCAGGAATAATTCCAGGTTCTTCAGTTATTTTTATATCATTAATTCTATCTAAACGATAATTAATTATTTTATCATCTTCAACATCTTTACCTATGAAATAGCCTTTGTCATTATCCCAGGTTACCCCGTAAGGAATAACTTTCCTCTTCTTATTTAAATCACTTTTATATGCAGCTTCATAATCAAGCTCTATTACTTTTTCTCTTAAAATAGCTTTTTGTATTTGTTCTACAAAAGTTAAATTACCTTTTGCTTCTTTTAACTTGGTATAACCAAAATTTTTCCTAACTTCTTCTAAACGGTTTTTAAAGCTTTTAGGTAGTTTATTTAATAATTTCTCTTTAATATTTGTTATTTCAAGGCCATTAAAACTTTTTGATGAGTCTAAAAACATCAAAAGAAGTAGTATCTCATTTTTATTTAAATTATTATTTTCTTTTTCCATACTCTTATCAAAATATTCATAGGTTTTAGTATCTCTGTTATATGTAATAGGTAAATCTAATTCATTTTTTAAAACCTTAATATATCTATCTACAGTTCTGGTTGAAACACCAATCATTTTAGCGAGATTACTTCTGTTTAATTTGCCACCAACTTCATCATATTTATCTTGGTGTTCAATAACTTTTAAAATTGCCATCATTCTTTTAAACTTAGTTGAATACTGCTGATCACTCATATTTAATTCCTCCTAAATTAATCATTCCAGCTTTCATATTCTCTAAATCTTCTATGCTCAAAGATCTTAACTGATTTGACTCTTTCACCATCATTAACTTCTTTTGAAATTCTTTCAGTAGTTGAATAAACTGGATTTAAGTTATTATTTTTAGCCCAGCTGACTATAAAATAAACTGCTCCAAATTCACCCTGAATTAAAATATAGTCATCTTTGTTTACATTTTCAGCTAACCAATTTTTAAAAGGTAGCATATACTCTTTTAGACTTTCTAATTCAGCTGGAATATTAGACCATTTTTGCTGCAGAGTTTCTGGAAGCTTAATAATTTGATTAATATTTAAACTTTCTTTAGCATCTTCTTTTTGTTTATCTGTGATTTCATGAGAAAAAAGTAGAAATAGTTTTGACAAAATGAAAGCCTCCTATTTAATATCTGTAGTTATCTTTTAATTCCGTAATATGAATGTTATTGATTTCTTCTTTAAGTTTGAAGCTATTAAGTAATGATTCTATTTCATTTTGGTATTTTACATAATTTTCAATATCCTGCTTAGAAACTCTTGCTGTTTCTGATAAAGAACCATGAGCTACAGATCTGCGTATAGTATTGGTTTTTAGAAATTTATTGCTAAGCGATATTAATTTATTCAAATCACTATATTTTCTCCTTATTTCTTTAGAACCAACTAATACTTTTGCTAACATGCGATCATTAAACTCAGTAAAATCAAGATCATAAAATTCACAAATATAAGTAAGTACTGACTCTACTAAACTGATATATGCATTACCATATTTATTATTTTCATAAAACCATTTACTAATTTCTAATTGAAACTCCCAATCCGATTTAATATCTTGAAATCTATTTAAAAATTCTTCTAAATTTGGAACTATATAATTTAAAACTTTTAAGTTTTTGAGATCAGTTGCTTGTAATTGTTCATTGAGTTTTCTTATCTGAGTTTTTAATTCTTTGATATAATTAATATTGAATAAATCTGAAACTCTATTTATTCTATCAGCTAATTCTTTGTCGTTTGATAACTCAGAAATTAAATATCCATTTCCATAGTTAGTGAAGTCATAGACTCCTCTTATCCATTTAGATATTTCAAATAAAGGTTTGTAATCAATTACTGGAGCATAATCTTCATCCATTTCTCTTTTTATGTCAAGCATTCCATAATATAATCCAGAGAGTTCAATCTGTTTTGATTTAAGATTTTGGATAAAATCCATCATTAGATACATAAATAGAGGAATAGACCTAAATGAATGAGTAATATCTAAATAAACCTGATCTCCGTCTTCTAATTCTTCAGTCAGCCCCATAAATAAATCAAAATTTGACCAAATTTCTTCATCATTAATACCATAAGTAATAACCTTACTTTTTGAAGCTTCAATTTGACTATTGGTGTTTTCTTTTAAGTAACTATTAATAGCATCATCAACTTTATGTAAATCTTTTTCTTTTAGGTAATAATTATTTACTCCTGATTCCTCAATTTTTTCAACTAAGTTATAATAATAATCCTCATCTAACTCATAAGAACTATTTTCAGCGAAATAACGATAAACTTCTTCCCACATAGATTTTGAAGTTCCAACCAAGATCATCTTATCAATATTTAAATGCTGAGCTATTGCAGCTGATACAAATGGTGTTTTGTACTCACTACTTTTCTTATTATTAAACCTATATTTTGCTTCTAGATATTCTCTTTTAGCACTATCACGATCAAGTTTACCGACACCTAAAGGTGAAATCAGAATTTTCGACATAATTTTACCCTCCTATGGAAAAATTAATTAATTACATATATAAATGGTATCACAATTTTCTAAATTTTTCATGTAAATGAATAAAAAAATCTACCTTTATTTATATTTCAGGTAGATTAAAATAAAACTATTAAATTGGGTTCTAAGAAAAAATAAATCATTCTACCACCTCCTTAAAATAATAAGCCATTACTACTTACCAGAAATAACCTTAGAAGCTGCATCAATAAAAACCTGAACACCAACATCAAAACCAGTCTTGAAATCACTCATTATAGTTTCACCTCCTTTAAATTAATAGTTAAAACCTAATGATGATACTTAACCTGGTCCATAACAAACTTAACATGAGGCTTCGAAAGAACCTTACCTACAGGCGCCTTAACAGAACCGGTAAACATTAAATCACCTCCTTAAATTAAATACCATCAATAAAATATAACTCATTCATAAATACCTCCTAATAGAAAATAATAATGGCTAGTCCAATAGCTTCTTCGCCAGAGAATAACCAGCTGCCATACCTGCTGCTGCACCGATAGCCCAACCTCCAGCTGCTGCCGCACTACCTGCAACTACATAACCAACTCCCGTTCCAACACCTGCACCAGTAGCACCGCCACCAAGAGAACCTCCAGCCTTAACAAAACCCTTAGTAACCTTACCTACCGGATCATCACCAAAAGACATAAATAATCACCTCCTAAAAGATAGTTGCTAACAGATCATAACTTTTTCATTCATTTATTATCACCTCTTTTTCTTGACTAACTATAGTATAAAATATAACTTTGACAACTCTCTGTCGAGCCTGGAAAATAAAACTGAAAATTTAAGCTTGTTCCCTAAATTGAAATACATAAAACATAACAACACCTCCCTAAATACTACTGATCATCAACATCATCCAGACGATCCTTCACATCCTGCATAGAGTCCACAATAACTTGAGCAATATCCATAACTTTCACCTCCTTAAATAATAATTAATAATATATCAAAACTTTTTATTAAATCCCTCCTTGTTGACTAATTATAGTATAAAATATAACTTCGACAACACTCTGTCGAGCCCTAAAAATAAAATTTAAAAATTTTTTAGCCAGTAAATTGTTTAGCCTGAATATCTTTAAGATCCTTACCACAATAAGGACATTTCCATTCCCCCTTTTTATAGGCACTAAAGCTTTTACCTTTGCAATCAGGACACTTTTTCTTATATGCCATTTTAATCACCTCATTTTTAGATTTTTTCCTCTAAAATGACTATATAACTTGGATTTTTTGAGAACTGATTAAAGTATAGAATACTAAGATGACAACACTCTGTCGAATCGTATAAATTATTTTTAAAATAAATTTAAATAGAGGATTGTTTGTATTTTTATATAAATATTAATATAAATAGTAAATTTTTCTAAAAAGGAGAGGGTTAGATTGGAAATAGTTGTTGATATAGAAGCAGATTATATTGGATCAATATTTCTTCAGGCTGCTGTAGATGAATCAAAAGAAAATTACGCTGGTGAAAGAGAGATAAAAAGATGCTCAATTATAAATGATGATAGTATTTATCTTAAATTAAATAAAATTAATTGGCCTGATAAAACTTATTATCAAGCTATTAAAGAAGAAATTTTCACAGAGGAATTTTATAATGAAGCAGATCAGTATGGATATATCTATGATATGGAACTTTTTTTTGAAGACGGCAAATTAGATAAAATTATTGATAATTACAAGATAGTTAGTTTTGATTTTAGTGAATACAACTTTTATGGGGTTTTCTTGGATCAAGAAAAAGAAATCTTTAATGAAAATAGTTATGTTTATCCTTTTACTGAAAAAAAAGAAGCCTACGCAATTGTAAATATTCCTAAAGGGCAAGACTGTACACGTACAGTCATAGATTTAAGGAAAGAAAAAGGAAAGAGAAAAAGAATTGAAGAAGTTCCTCCAACAGGTTATCTCAAAGGTATTATATTTAAAGAAGGATGCATTGCCTATAATATCAATTCATTTAAAAAATTAGCTATTTATAGAGTTAAATAAAACCAACAAAGAATAGAGTGATAAAATGTCAACTCTTTATATTACAAAACAGAATACCCAGTTAACTAAAAAAGGAAAAAGAATAGTGGTCATAGAGAAAAATGATATAGCAGCTGATGTGCCTTTAATTAATGTAGAGCAGGTAATAATAATCGGGAAAGTAGGTATTACTGGAGCAACTATACAGCTGCTGTTAGATGAAAATATACCGATTACTTATCTTTCTTATTATGGTCATTATAAAGGAAGGTTAGTTCCTGAGCTTTCTAAAAACTCTATACTTCGAGTAAAACAATTTGAAAATTATAAGGATAGAAATTTTAAATTTAATCTTAGTAAAATAATCGTTACTGCTAAACTAAATAATATGAGAAATATTTTATTAAAAAAATCAAGGTCTGTATCAGATTTAGAAGATGTTCAAAACAAAGCTGAAGAAATAAAAGATTTAATTAATAAACTAGAAGATGCTGACGATGAGAATCAATTAAGAGGTTATGAGGGTATTGGGAGCAGATATTATTTTAGTCAATTTAATAAACTATTAAACTATAATTTTAAATTTAATGGAAGAAATAGAAGACCACCAACTGATCCAGTAAATTCAATGTTAAGTTTTGGCTATTCATTATTACTAAATGAAGTTTTAACAGCAATATCGATTAGTGGTTTAGATCCTTACATTGGATTTTTCCATTCTGTAGAATATGGAAAACCATCATTAGCATTAGATCTAATGGAAGAATTTCGGCAACCAATCATAGATATTCTAGTAAAAAATATAATAAATAAAAAGATGATATATGAGGAAGATTTTAGAAAAGAAGATTCCAAAGTATTATTTACCGATGAAAGTAAAAAAATATTCTTGCAGGAATATGAGAGAAAGCTTGAAAAATATGTTAAATATAATGATGAGAAAGAGAAGCTAAGTTGGAGAAAGACAATCCAACATCAGATTAAATTATTTAGAAAAACTATTGAAAATAATCAAAAATATAAACCAATAGAGGTGAGATAAATCAAAGTTTTAATTTGTTATGATATCTCTGATCAGAATAGACGGACTAGAATATTTAAGATTTTAAAAGATTATGGAAATAATGTTCAATTTAGTATATTTGAATGCAGTATAGATCAAATGACTTATTCTGAATTAGAAAATAAATTAAAAACAGAAATAAATATTCAAAAAGATAGTATTAAAATCTATTTTTTCTGCAGCAGTTGTGAAAGTAAAATTAAAAATCTAGGCAAAACTAATGAAGATTTTAGCACTGGTGCGATAATAATATAGGTTTTTTTCTGTATTTTCTTGCCATTAGAGTAATATAACGATATAATATATTTAATAGTTATTAAACATTTGAGCCTTAAAAAGTAAATAGTAGCAATAAATGTATTAAATTATTAATAATTATTCTTATCGCTGTCCTCTGGAAGGGTCAAAAACCCCCTAGGTTAGCGCAAATAGAGAATAACAGAGTATATGTGAGTATTTGATAAAATATGAGAGCTAATTAAACTCTCATATATTTCCAATTTTGTCGAATTGACTTGCAAAATTTGTCGAAAACAGAGGTTAGCGCAAATGGCAATTTGAGGCTTGTCACAACAGGCTTTGCAAGGGGTACTGTCAGAATAAACAGTCCATTACAACAAGGATTGCGACTTCTAGTTTCATAATCTACCTCCAATCTTAAAAATTGTCAGAATAAACAGTCCATTACAACAAGGATTGCGACCTATAATTAGAAATCGGAATTTCTGATTCAATTCTTGTCAGAATAAACAGTCCATTACAACAAGGATTGCGACATAGAGACAAAATCTTCAGCACCATACTTATACATCAGTCAGAATAAACAGTCCATTACAACAAGGATTGCGACTCATAATCAAAAGCAGAAATAAAACGAAGTCCTTTATGTCAGAATAAACAGTCCATTACAACAAGGATTGCGACTTCTCATAATAAATCCCTCCTAGGATTTTAAAGCTTAGTCAGAATAAACAGTCCATTACAACAAGGATTGCGACAGTGGGTCGTGGAATTCCTTGCACAAAGTATGTTCTGTCAGAATAAACAGTCCATTACAACAAGGATAATAATCACTAGCTGCTAAATAACAGCTAGTTTTTTTAATTTATTAGTAATTTTTTTATCCTCCTTGCCACACTGCTGTCAATCCATAGTTATATCATATTAGCAGAAGCTAAATCTCTAATACAGGAGGCTAATATGATTACTAAAAAACCTATTCCCACTAATGATCTAGAAAATACTTTGAATAGTTTGGATAAGATTTTAAATTTAAATGATGGAATAACTATGTTTTCTTTAGGATTAAAATATAATATTATAAACTATAGGGATATCATTGGATCTACCTTTTATACTCATCTGGGGCAAGGCACTATTAAAGAAATTGACATAAAATATGGTAGGACTAAAAAACCTGAAAGAAGAATTATCGTAGCTTATGAGCATGGGAGAGAAGTTTATCAATTTAACCCGGATGAATTTAAAAATGATGGGTTTAGTAAAATTGAAATAACTGAATTTGTATTAGAAAAAATCAGAAATGGACTTTTAGATAGAAAAAAGAAAAAACTGTTGCCACAAATGAAAGAACTAAACTATAAATATAAAGGTCAAGCAGCAAAATTGGTATATAGTGGGCAAAAGACATTTTTTTCATTAAACCCTGAGCACTTTCTAAGCACAGAAAAAAAGATTAATGTCTATTATTCCTATCTCTTTGATTATTACTCACAGTATGGAATTGAGAATGCTGATCCTTCAGAAATTGATATTGATAACCGACAAAAGATATTGAATTTCAAATCAGGTTATGAAAACATTGAGATTTTAGAAAAGGTTAGTGGATTAGTTAACTTCTATTTTTTAAAAGAAGATCTTAAAGATATTATCCTGCTTCCCATTCCAGCCTCTACCAGCTATAAGAATGAAAAGAGATTTAAGGACTTTTTAGAATATATAGCTGATACTACAGGTATAATCAATGGTTATGATCTAATTGAAAGTACTGCTAACAGGCCGGAAACTCATAATGGTTTTAAAAGAAATAATCACTTTTCCATAGCAGATATAAAAATTGCTGATGAAATCAAAGATAAAAATGTCATTATCTTCGATGATATAATAACTACAGGTAACCAGTTTAGACAGGTAGCTGCCAAGATAAGAAATACGGGTGGGAGTGTATTAATGGGAATGTTTTTAGGACAAACAGTAAAGGTGGGCAAATAATGCTATACAGTAAAAAAGATTATGTCACTCTATCATTATTAGCAGCAGAATATGATGATTATGGAAGGTACAGCAAAGAAAAAATTAAGCTGCACCTTCTTATTAAAATATTCAAAATTTCTCTAGCTGAAAATATAAATATCTTTAATGTTCCAGAACATCAACTCAATGAATTAATTGAAGCTTCTTTTGATAAAAACAGCCGGTATTATAAAAATAGAGTTGATAATTCTAAAACAGTGCTATTAAATGATAGTTTAATCAATGAATTAAGAAAAAATGCCGTCAAAGAAATTAAATTAGCTAAAGAAAATAATATTGATTTTCTCTGCTATGAAGATGATCGTTACCCTAAAAGGCTAAAAGATATTGAACTAAGTCCACCAGTAATATTTTATATAGGTAATCTTCCTTCTGCTAAAGAGTTAACTAATTCCTATGCAGTAATTGGATCAAGAAAAATAGATGAAATAGGTAAAAAAATAGCACATTCATTTGGGAGGATATTAAGTGAAAATAATTACTGGAATATCAGTGGTTTAGCAGAAGGAGCAGATACTTATGGACATTTAGGATCTTTAGAAACTAATGGATTAACTGGAGCAATTTTAGCTCATGGCTTAAATGAAGATATTTATCCACCATCTAATACTAGCTTAGCTAAAAAAATATTAGAAAAGGGTGGCTTTTTAATGTCAGAGTTACCGCCCTCTATAAGTACAGCTTCCCACTTTTTCACAAGAAGAGATAGACTGCAAAGTGGTTTAACAAATGGAGTCTTAGTTGTTGAAACCGGTAAAAAGGGTGGAACCCTGCATACAGTCAATTATGCTTTAAAACAAGAAAAGTTTGTAGGAGTCTGGCAGCCTGAGAATATTGATGACCATAATGATTATATATTAGGAAATCTAATGTTATTAGGATTAATAGAACCCAGCAAAAACTTTAAGATTAAATCTAAAAGTAAATTGAGTAAAATAACAGCAGTTAAAAATAAAGATGATATAAAAAAGCTACTTAAAAAAAGTGATGATCAGACTCAAATGAAATTATTTTAGAAAATCTAAATTATTTATAGTAGTTCTTATTTAATTATCATTAATAAAGCTAACACCACTTTACAACTTTTTATCATGCAGCATCCCTGAATGAAATAAAGCTGTGCAAACAATCCTTTAAATTCCCATAAATTTTGGTATTTTCGAAGTCTGATACGAAACTGCCTAAAATTAGTT